>ERZ650308.47-NODE-47-length-64925-cov-7.634839_pt1 | contig 64925 bp, 102 predicted proteins | sample MGYA00376244_ERZ650308 | MGnify/ENA primary metagenome ERZ650308 (study PRJEB26733, sample SAMN07839295) | wastewater metagenome | biome: small river; feature: stream; material: water | place: USA: North Carolina | collected 2016-04-26 ... | reverse complement strand
CCATTTGTGTTCCTTGGAAAGTAAAAAGCCCGCAAGACTTACGGGCTGGTTGATGAGTTGAAATTGAGCGGCCACTCGAAAAGCACCCTCGTTGAAGATGCTTCCCGCGTTTCGCTGCGTTGCGCTGCGGTGCTCTGCCATACCGTGCTTTGCCATGCACTGCTCTGCGGTTCGATGCATTGCAATTCGGTGAGAGGAAAGCCCCTCGACAAAGCCACTCATTGAATGGCCTTGCCGCGTTGCTTTGAATTGATCTTCGGTACTCTGCGTTACTCTGCCATGCGGTGTTTTGCGTTGCCCATCCTTGAGCCGAAAACGACTCGGACAACCCTCCGTGAAGGGCTGGCGCTGGCGCTGTCAAGCTGCGGTGATGGGTATCACTCGGCGGGCGATGCGGTTGGCCTGCTTGGCCTTGGTGCCATGGGCGCGAAAACCGATAATCTGGCGGCGGTCGGCTCGCTGGCATAAGGCGCACAGGGCGCATGTCATGTATTCGGTCGTTTGAGCGGGGCAAATGAGAACCGCGCGGCCTTCGGGCGTCTGGCTGTGCTTTGGGGTGTCCATGGGGACAATAGCGGCGACTGGCAGGCCATGGGCGGCGAGTTGGTCGGCGTGGCCCACATCGTCGGCGCTCAGGTTTACGGTGAAACCCCATGCGGTCGCGGCTTTGGCCCATTTGATCGCGTCCGGGCTGTGCTTGTGCGTGTAAGTGAATCCGTTGCGGCCTCGGTTTGCTTTCACGATTTGACCCAGTGCGAAGGCGTCCACCTGTTCACCTTCTCCGGGTAAGTCTCCGGCGACATTCATCCGCCATAACTGGCCCTTTGGTAGGCGGCTGATAGCGTGCACCAGTCCTTCTAGGTCGGTGCCTCTGGCCGGTACTTTGTCCCATGTCAACCGGGTATAAAAATCCTCGGCATAACATGCGGCGCGGTACTGTGGGCAAGATGGCGGGCAGCTTTCCCGGCTTGTGTATGTCTGCGGTATCGGGCCTGTTTTCCTGTTGCTGCTGGCTTGAATGAAATGATATTTCATGGGGTGGCCTTGTGGTTTGGGTTGCTGGCGATGATCTGGCGCTGTAAGTGTTCAGGCAGTCGGGCGAATGCCTCGGGGCTGAATGTTGGCCATTGCGGGGCCAGTGGTCGGCATAGGTGGGCGGCGATGGTGTACTGGGTGCCGGTCTCGTGCATCACCTCGGCGATGGTGGCCCCTTGGTCGAATAGTTGGCGGGCGTTCATGCTGTGGCCCCGTGGCGGTTGAAATATTCTGCGGCGCAAAATCGGCCAAGAATCGCGTTGTAGGTGTCGCGCTTGCTGTGGTAATAATCGGCGTCACGTTCACCCTTGCGGAAGTTGTGCCATTGATTAAAGCGGGCGTTGGCTTCGATGTCGGCTTGCAGGCTTCCGGGCTCGCTGTAGTGGGCTTTGAATCCGTCGATGTTGTAATGGGCGATAAACCCGGAGGCCAAATACAAAAAGTCGTACCCGGTTTTGTTTAGCTTGTTTATGTCGCGGCAGGCTGCAATGACGTTGTTCACAATGCGGGTTTGTTGGATATCGGTTAACGGTTTCATGGTCGGGCTTTCAGTGGTTGATTTTGCGGGCGGTGACGTTCAGGCGGGTGGATGGTTTCCCGGTCTTGGTGTACGCGCGGATCAGTTGAGCGCTCGGCTTGAATCGTTTTGCGATGGTCTCCCAGTCGGTGAGCGTCCGGCCTGCTACTGTGGCGAAGCTGGCGCGGAACTGGTGCCCGTCAATCTCGGTTAACCCGGCGTCCTCTAGTTCGGTGCGGATGGTGTCGGCGTCTTTTTTTAGTTTGGCGATGGCTGCATGAAGCTGGCCCAGTTCGTCAACCTTGGCGGCCAGTGCTGCGGCTGCGGTGACTGCTGCGGGTTGTGCTGGCTCTCCGCTGTCGTTGTGGCGGAAAACGGGGGTTGAAAGAACAGCGTTTGCGAATGCGTGGAAATCTTGGGGTTTCATGGTTTAGGCTCCTTTGGTGGTGGTGCTGGCGTATATTGGGAGAATCCAATAATCCGGGCCGGTGGTGCAGTCCATCTCTGTGGCTTCGGCGGCTTCGCCTGCTGTTTTGAAAAAGCCATACATTGCGAAACCCTCGGCGGGGTTTCCTTCGGCTACGGTGTAGCCAATAACGGGGATTGCGTTCGGTGTGGTCATGGTGTCTGCTCCTGTGTGTTAGGTTGTAGGCTGTTCTGCCTGTTGTGTATTCTGCCTGAGTGGTGGCGGTGGTCAATAGGTTTTGATCGAGTATTTTTTAATCGGGTTTCGGGTTTCGATAGGCGCGGGCTATCGGCGAAGCCGTGTGGCTCTGGTGCTGCTCAGAGGGGAAAGCCTGTAGGGGTTGACCTGCTACTGGTGTATGTTGCCTGCCTGCCTTGGGTACGTCTCGGCGGGTTCCGGTACGTCTCGGCGGGTTGTGCTGGTGACCGTGTGAGGTTGTCGCGGGGCTGTTTTAAGCGAAGCGTTGCAGTTCATCCGCTGTTCCCCTACTATCGCACCCATGAAAGAACCTAAGACCCCAAGCAAGCTAACCCGCGCTCAGATAGTGGAAGGACTCGATTCTGTCCCCGTCTCCCATATCCTTGGAAGGGGTGCAGCTCGTGAATTGACTAGCGCTCAAAAGACATTCGCTCTTGAAGTGGCTAAAGGTTCAACTGGTGCTGCAGCCTATCGGAAGGCATACAACACCAAGGGAAAGAAGCTCACGCAGGCTAACGAAGCGTCAAGGCTCAAGAACCGCCCAGATATAGCCGCTGAGATAGAGGCCTACCAACTGGCAATAGAGGGTGCGAAACATAGAAACCCCGCTGCTTTGCGTGAGTTAGTAATACAAAGCCTTGTGAAAGTAATCATCGACCCTGAATCCAAACCCGGCCAGATTACCGCAGCAGCGAAGGTACTCGGCACAGTTACGGAAGTCGCGGCCTTTACCGAACGCAAGGAAGTTCGAACCATCACCAGCTCAGAAGATGCCCGCGCATCCATTATGGCGCAGCTTAAAGAACTGAGCAAGGCCAGCGCAGAAGATGCGCACATCATTGACGAGCAGGCCGACTCGCTGCTGGCTGAGCTGGAGGGCAGGACTGTTGACGAGGAGCCGGAGGGTGAACCCCACCCGGTGGGCACCCCCCAAACTGCTGAGCCGGAGTCCCTGTCCTCTATGCATACTATTCCACTCGAACAAACCCCATCTGAGACCCGTTCCGAAAAATTCTGGTCTGAGTACCCCACCCCTCCTGCACAGGAGACCCCCCGTAATCGTTGGAAAGCTGACCCACCGGGGGGTATTTTGCTTAAAAAATAGGCACCCAGACTGGAAAAATAAGTAGGTACTTGTGGCGTAACTTAAAATGGGAACTACTACTAAAACAACGAAGCAATCAAAGCGTGGAGATTGCTTGAAAAAAGTTATCCACAGGGACATGAAGATTCGGCGTAGCGATCCTACGAGGGATGAGTGTATGGAGATGGGTATGAGTCCGGCTCAGAAGGAAGTTTTTTTGGTGATTGATGCTTGGTGGCAGAAGTATGGGTTCTCGCCGACCTTACGAGACATTGCGTACGTGAGGGGCAAGATGGGGATAGGCTCGACCAAAAACATTGTGGACCGGTTGGTTCAGCTTGGTGTGGTGAAGAAGATGGATGGAGTGGGTCGGACGATTCGCCCGGCTTGGGTGAACTACAAGAACTTGAAGGAGTTGGAATGAAGGGCCACAGGAATATTGAGGCGCGGGGGTTCTTGATTAAGACGCTTGTCTGGGCTGTTTGCTTGGCTGGTGTTTTTGGATTAGCCCAGAGGCTGTGGTCATGAAAAATGAAAAATTCGCTCCGCAGGATTTGGAAGCCTTGGTTGCGCAGTTGCCGATACATGAGCAAGAGAAGCTTATGGAGCAGGTGGCTGAGTACAAGGCTGCGCTGGAGCGGGAGAAGTGTCAGGCGTCCTTCATGGCTTTCGTCAAGAAGATGTGGCCGGGGTTTATCCATGGGCGGCACCATGCTGTCGTGGCCAAGGCGTTTGAGGATATTGCCTCTGGGAAGTTGAAGCGCCTAGCAATTTCTATGCCCCCACGGCACACGAAGTCTGAGTTTGGCTCGTACATGCTGCCAGCTTGGTTCCTTGGCAAGTTCCCTGACAAGAAGGTGATGCAGGCGTCGAACACTGGCGAGCTGGCCGTTGGCTTTGGCCGGAAGGTGCGCAACCTCGTGATGAGCGAGCAGTACCACGAAGTTTTCCCGAGCACGAACCTGCGGCAAGACTCTAAAGCTGCGGGCCGGTGGGCGGTGAATGAGGTGGGCGAATACTTCGCTATCGGCGTTGGCGGCACGATGACTGGCCGAGGCGCTGATCTGGTCATCATTGACGACCCTCATACAGAACAAGAGGCTGCTTTGGCGGCTCACGACCCGTCCGTCTACGACAAGGCGTACGAGTGGTACACGTCAGGCCCGCGTCAGCGACTCCAACCTAACGGCGCGATCATCATCATTGCCACACGCTGGAGTGAGAGCGATCTCATTGGCCGCGTCCTGAAGGATGCTGCAGAGCGGGGCAAGGATGACGAGTGGCGTGTGATTGAATTCCCGGCCATCTTGCCAAGTGGCAATCCCCTTTGGCCTGAGTTTTGGCCACTGGAGCAGCTCGAAGCGCTGAGGGAAGAACTGCCACCGGGAAAATGGAATGCTCAGTATCAGCAGTCCCCGACTGGCGAAGAGGGTGCCATCGTCAAGCGAGACTGGTGGAGGATATGGGAGAAGGACGATCCGCCGCGCTGCGAGTTTGTCATTCAGGCTTGGGACACGGCGTTCACCAAGAACGAGCGCTCGGACTTTTCGGCCTGCACCACTTGGGGCGTCTTCTATATGAACGAAGACCCGAACGACCCGAACATCATCTTGCTGGATGCCTTCCAAAAGCGGATGGAGTTCCCGGAGCTCAAGGAAAAAGCGCGAGAGCACTATATAGAGTGGCAGCCAGATGACTGCATCATTGAAGCCAAGGCCGCTGGAGCGTCGCTGATTCAGGAATTGAACCAGCAGTCGGACATGTTTGTGAGGGGCTACACGCCAAGTCGTGGCACAAGACAGCAGTCCAACGATAAAATCTCACGGTTGAACACCATTGCGCCAATTTTCCAAGGCGGCAAAGTGTGGGCACCGGACACTCGATGGGCCAGAGAGCTGATCGACCAGATGGCTGCTTTCCCAAATGCTGCTCACGATGACTTGGTGGATACGGCTGTTATGGCGGTGACAAGGTTTCGACAAGGCGGGTTCTTGAGACTAGAATCCGATCAACAAGACGAGCCTTCGTCTTTTCGACGCAAAGCAGCGTTTTACTAAGGATTCGACATGGCAGCATCAGATATGGTCCCCGGTATTGGCGGCGCTCCCCTTGGGATGGGACTTGAAGATATCGTGCAGGACGACACCCCGGCGATCGAGATTGAAATCGAAAATCCAGAAGGCGTGATGATCGGCATTGATGGCATGGAGATTGACCTCATGCCAGAAGAAACTGCCGAGGACTTTGGTGCCAACCTTGCCGAGTTCATGGACGATGGGGAGTTGGGCAAACTGGCCGACGACCTGTTGGGTGAATTTGAATCCGATATCGCCAGCCGCAAAGACTGGGTTGAGATGTACGTCAAGGGCCTCGAAGTCCTTGGCATGAAATACGAAGAACGCACTGAGCCATGGGATGGCGCTTGCGGCGTGTTCTCTACGGTGCTCACTGAAGCTGCGATCCGGTTCCAGTCCGAGACCATCATCGAGACCTTCCCTGCCGCTGGCCCAGTCAAGACTGAAATCATTGGCGCAATTGACAAGTTGAAGGAAGAAGCCGCCGAGCGAGTTCGTGATGACATGAACTACAAGCTCACGGAAGAAATGCCTGAGTACCGCCCTGAGCACGAGCGCATGCTTTACAACTTGGGCTTGGCTGGCGCTGCATTCAAGAAGGTCTACTTCGATCCGAGCATTGGCCGTCAGACCGCAGTCTTCATACCTGCAGAAGACCTGATCATTCCTTATGGCGCGTCCAGTTCGCGCACCGCAGAGCGTGTCACTCACGTCATGCGCAAGACCAAGAATGACATCAAGAAGCTGCAGGTCGCTGGCTTCTATCGCGATGTTGATTTGGGTGAGCCTCAGTCGTTCTTTTCGGACATTGAGAAGCGCAAAGCAGAAGATCAAGGCTTCAGCCTGAGCGAAGACAATCGCTACCAAGTGTTGGAGATGTGCGTTGATTACAACCTGCCCGGCTACGAGGACGAGGACGAGATTGCACTGCCTTACGTGATCACAATCGACCGATCGACCACAAAGATTTTGGCCATCCGCCGCAACTGGAACGAAGAAGACAAGCTCAAGCTCAAGCGCCAGCACTTCGTTCAATACACCTACGTTCCCGGCTTTGGTGTGTATGGCCTCGGCCTGATTCACATCATCGGCGGCTACGCTCGCGCTGGCACTTCTTTGATCCGTCAGTTGGTTGACGCCGGCACGCTGAGCAACTTGCCCGGTGGCTTGAAGTCCCGTGGCCTGCGCATCAAGGGCGACGACACTCCGATCGCTCCCGGCGAGTTCCGTGATGTGGATGTGGCCAGTGGTTCGGTGCGCGACAACATCATGCCGCTGCCGTACAAAGAGCCGTCACAGGTTCTGATGGCGCTGCTGACCCAGATCACGGAAGAAGCTCGCCGCCTTGGCTCTGTGGCCGATATGAAGGTCAGCGACATGAGCGCCAACGCGCCCGTGGGTACAACACTGGCCATCCTTGAGCGCCAGTTGAAGACCATGAGTGCGGTGCAGGCCCGCATCCACTATTCGATGAAAGAGGAGTTCAAGCTCCTCAAGGCCATCATCCGCGACAACACCCCGGGCGAGTACGAGTACACACCGGCTGGCGGCGATCGCAAGGTCAAGCAAGAAGATTACGACATGGTGGATGTGATCCCTGTGTCCGATCCCAACAGCGCAACCATGGCTCAGCGGATCATGCAGTACCAAGCGGCCATCCAGTTGGCTCAAGGTGCTCCACAGATTTATGACCTGCCACAGTTGCACCGTCAGATGCTGGAGGTGCTCGGCATCAAGAACGCCGACAAGCTGGTTCCGATCGAAGACGACATGAAGCCGCGCGATCCGATCAGCGAGAACATGGCTTTCTTGTCCGGCAAGCCTACAAAGGCGTTCATCTACCAAGATCACGCAGCCCACATTGCTGTTCACACCAGCATGTTGCAAGACCCTTCAATCATGGCTCAGATTGGCCAGTCGCCAATGGCTCAGCAGATGCAAGCGGCCATCATGGCGCACGTTGCAGAGCACGTTGGCTTCCAATATCGCAGCCAGATCGAAGAGCGACTCGGCGCTACGCTGCCAGCTCCTAATGCAGAACTGCCAGAGCAAGTCGAAGTGCAGTTGTCCAAACTGGTGGCTCAGGCCTCAGCTCAACTTCTGCAGATTCACAAGGGCGAAGCAGCTCAGCAGCAAGCTCAGCAGCAGATGCAAGACCCGATCATCCAGATGCAACAGCAGGAATTGCAGATCAAGCAGCAAGAAGCTCAGGTCAAGGCCCAAAAGGTCCAAGGCGATCTGGCCATCAAGCAGCAAGAGTTGCAGCTCAAGGCTCAAGCAGAGGCATCTCGTCAAGGCGAAGACCCAATGGTCGCTGCTCAGCGCGCCCAGATGGAAATGCAGCAAGCTCAACAAGAGCACGCCATGAAGATGCAGCAGTCTCAAGAGGAGTTTGCCCAGAAGATGGAGCAAAAACGCCAAGAGACTGAGTTGAAAATCCGCCAGCAACTGATGCAGGCATCACTAAACCCCAATCCGACTGCGAATCCGTCGGGCAGTAAAGGAGAATGATGGACGTAAAAGTTTTTGAGCTCCTCGGCAAGCGCGTCGAGGACCAAGTTAAAAGTCATTCAGAAGCTTTGGTGGGAGGCGCGGTCAAAGACTACGCCGAATACCGAGAGTTGTGCGGAGTAATCCGAGGTCTGCAGACCGCACAACGCGAAATTGCTGACCTCGTGCGAAAACTGAAAGATGACAATGACGACTAACTTTGATGTTCAGGCGGTTGACCTGTCTGGTTTGCTGAACAAGCCAGTGGAAGACAAAGCCAAACAAGTGCCGGACCCAGCGACCTTTCACCTTCTTTGCATGCTTCCCGAAGCACAAGAAGAGTATGAAGGCGGTTTGCTGAAAGCCGGTCAGACCATGCACTTTGAGGAGTTGCTTTCTCCAGTCCTCTTCGTGGCAAAGATGGGTCCAGACGCATTCAAAGATGAAAAGCGATTTCCAAGTGGCCCAAGCTGCAAGGTGGGTGACTTTGTGATCGTTCGACCGAACACCGGCACACGGATGAAAATCCATGGCACCGAGTGGCGTCTCATCAATGACGATTCCATTGAGGCTGTCGTGCAAGACCCTCGCGGAATCCAGCGCGTTTAAGGAGTCACCATGGCTGAAATTGAAAAAACAGAATTCTCCTTTCCAGACGAAGCAGAAACGCCAAACCCCCGCAAGGGCGGTGCTGTCGTAGAAGCCGAGGCCGATGAAATTGAGATCGTTGATGACACCCCTGAGCAAGACCGTGGTCGCAAGCCCATGGCCGAGCCACCAAAGGACGTGACCGACGACGAATTGTCCAAGTACGACGAGGGCGTTCAGAAGCGCATCAAGCACTTCACCAAGGGCTACCACGAAGAGCGCCGCGCCAAAGAGGCTGCACTGCGCGAGAAGGACGAGGCGATCCGAATTGCTCAGTCCATCGTGGAAGAAAACAAGAAGCTCAAGGGCTCCTTGAACACAAACCAGAATGCATTGCTGGAACAGGCCAAGAGAAATGTCGCCAACGACATGGAAGAGGCCAAGCGTCGCTACAAAGCGGCGTATGAATCCGGCGATTCTGAAGCTTTGGTGAATGCGCAAGAGGAACTTACTAGCGCCAAACTCAAAGCTGACCGCATCAATAGTTTCCGACCAGCCCCTTTACAGGAGCCAGAAACTAATGTACAAATGCCACCACAACGGCAGGAATCTCCTCGCGTTGACCCCAAACTCCTTGCATGGCAAGAGCAAAACACATGGTTTGGGCAAAACAAGAAGCTGACGGCGTACGCGCTTGGGCTTCATGACGAGATTCTTTCCGAAGGAGTTCCTGCAGGAAGCGGCGATTACTACGAAAAAATCGACGCGGAAATGCGGAACAGATTTCCAGATGTATTCGAGTCTGAAAAATCGGAGGATGCGCCCACTCCTTCGAAAAAATCGAATGTTGTCGCACCAGCAACACGTAGTACTGCTCCCCGAAAGGTCGTACTTACCAAATCGCAGGTCGAAATCGCCAAGCGGCTCGGCGTTCCGTTGGAACTCTATGCTCGCAAGGTTGCAGAAGAAATGAGGAAATGAAAATGACGGAACAAACTCGTACAAAACGTGAACTCGAAACACGAGCAACCGCAGCCCGCCCCACAAAATGGGCTCCTGCACAGCTTCTGCCTGATCCGACACCGGAACCCGGGTATGCTTTTCGCTGGATTCGTGTGAGCACAATGAACGCGGATGATCCTCGTAACATTTCAGCAAAACTTCGCGAAGGATGGGAACCAGTAAAGGCGTCCGATCACCCAGAGGTTCAATTGTTTGGGGAGACCAATGGTCGATTCCCAGATTCAATCTGTGTTGGTGGCCTGCTCCTCTGCAAAACACCTGCTGAGTTCATTGATCAGCGTGCTGCCCACTTCAACCATCAGGCTGAAGCGCAAATGCAATCCGTGGACAACAGCTACATGCGTGAAAGCGATCCTCGTATGCCTCTTTTCAAAGAGCGCAGCACGAAGGTTACTTTTGGTAAAGGTATTTAACTTTTTTTGGAGTCCAACATGGCATACCCAACAGTATCCGCCCCATATGGCTTCCGTCCTATCAACCGATTGGATGGCGTAGCCTACGCAGGTGCAACTCGCACCTACAAAATTGCTTCTACATACAACACCCCCATCTACAACGGTGATTTGGTGGTTCTTGTTACTGGCGGCACAATTGAGAAGTTCACCGGAACTGCCTCGGGTTCTCCCGTCGGCGTGTTCATGGGTTGCAACTACACCTCCGCTCAGAGCCAGCCTCTGCAAGCCCAGTACTACCCCGGCACAAGCGTGACAAACGCCTCGGCCATGGTGGTTATTGACCCCACAGCTCTGTTCCAAGTCGTTGCTACGACTGCTGGTAGCGCTGTTTCCGCTGGTGCTTTGGCATCTATCGGTTCGAACATGGAAGTTGTGACTGGTACTGGCAACGCCACTACTGGTGACTCCGGCATGTCCGTTCTGGCAGGTAGCGAAGCTGGTACTGCCGCATTCCCGATTCGCGTCGTGGACGTGGTGTATGCAACCGCTACTGGTTCGGATACCTTCCCCGAGTTGATCGTCAAGATTAACTTGAACCAGTTCAACAACACCACCGGTGTCTAAGGAGTAAATCATGGCAATTTCACGCGCACAACTGCTGAAAGAACTGCTCCCCGGCTTGAACGCTTTGTTCGGCCTTGAGTACGCTAAGTACGGCGAAGAGCACAAGGAAATCTACGAGACCGAAACTTCGGAGCGTAGCTTTGAAGAGGAAACCAAGCTGTCTGGCTTCTCCGCCGCTCCGGTGAAGAACGAAGGCGCTGCCATTGCATATGACAATGCGCAAGAAGCTTGGACTGCTCGTTACACCCACGAAACCATCGCGATGGGCTTCTCCATCACCGAAGAGGCCGTGGAAGATAACTTGTACGACAGCCTCTCCAGCCGTTACACCAAGGCTTTGGCCCGTGGTATGGCTTACACCAAGCAGGTTAAAGCAGCCTCGATCCTGAACACAGGTTTCGCTGGTGGCCCAACCTACGGTGACGGCGTGACCCTGTTCTCGACTCAGCACCCTCTGGTGTCTGGTGGCGTTAACAGCAACCGCCCATCCACTGCTGCCGACCTGAATGAAACTTCGTTGGAAAACGCTGTTATTCAGATCGCTGCTTGGACAGACGAACGCGGCCTGCTGATCGCAGCCAAGCCTAAGAAGTTGGTGATTCCTCCAGCACTGCAATTCGTTGCAACCCGCTTGTTGGAAACTGAACTCCGCGTCGGTACAAACGACAACGACATCAACGCTATCAAGAACAACGGTTCTGTCCCCGGTGGTTACACCGTGAACCACTTCTTGACAGACACCAACGCTTGGTTCCTGTTGACTGACGTGCCTAACGGTCTGAAGCACTTCGTTCGTACCCCGCTGCAAAACAGCATGGACGGCGATTTCGACACCGGCAACGTCCGCTACAAGGCCCGCGAGCGTTACTCGTTCGGTGTGTCTGACCCACTGGGCGTGTACGGTTCTCCCGGCGCTTAATCCTTCGGGATTATTTGAGAAGGCCCCCTTGTGGGGCCTTTTCTTTTGGGTTATATTGCAAGCACCCGGGTTTTCCGGTGTATCAAACTGGCCCGGCAGACGACATACCGATTGATACACTGATCTTGTATGTAAGGACAATTCATCATGGCAGTTTCAACCACCCAAAGCATTTGGCGTTCTGGCGGCGGCGATCAGACACGCACAGCTTATTGCGGCTCCGGCGTTATGGCCGCTCAGTTTTATATCCCCGCAGCTCAAGCAAACACCGTTACAGCGAAGGTTTCTTCCGCTGCCAACGCTCCTGCTTTGATCCTTCCAGCTGGCGCAATCGTGATGTCCGTCACTGTGACCACGGCCTCCGCTGCAGCAGGCAAAACATTCGACATGGGCTACGCTGCTTTGGACGGCAGCCCATCCGCTGTTGCCGGCCTGATCAATGAAGGCGCTGCAGACGGCATCTCCACAACTTTTGTCGGTAGCGCCAATGCTGCTGCAGGCGCAGCCATGGGTGTTGTGATGTCGGCTACAGAAATGGTGTACATCACTGGTGGCGCAGGCGCCACTCCAGCATCGTCCGGTGCTGTCGCTGGCACCATCCTGTACTACGTTGCAGACCCACTGTTCGGCCAGCAAAGCGTCTAATTGATCTCGGGGGCTTCGGCCCCCGCTTAACAGGAGATTGATTATGAGTATGCAAACCGACGTACTGTTGACGCAGCCTTTGGGCGCGTCGAACACGTTCAAAGTCCAAGGCGGAGCTGTGCTCGGCCCATGCCGCATCAAGGCAATCTACGGCACATCGGCTTTGGCTGCTGGCACCGTGGTTTTGTACGATGGCGTGGACGCCACAGGCAAGCCAATCGGCACAATTAGCACCCCTACCGCTGCCAATCAAGGCACCTATTACTTGCTGCTGCCCGGAGAGGGCATTGTGGTTCGTACCGGCGTCTATGCGGCAATCACAAACGTTGATTCGGTGATGATTGTCTATGGCTAAGAAGACCCCCTCCCTTGCAGTTGGTCGTGGCGAAAAGCTGCCCGCTTCAAAGGGGGCTGGTTTGACGGCCAAAGGCCGCGCCAAATACAACGCAGCGACCGGCAGCAACCTCAAAGCCCCGCAGCCGCAGGGTGGCAAGCGCAAGGATTCGTTCTGCGCACGCATGTCAGGCATGCCCGGTCCCATGAAAGACGAGAAGGGCAAGCCGACCCGCAAGGCGGCTTCCCTCGCAAGATGGAAATGTTGAATCATGGAAATGATGGTATGGAACATCGTTCTCACTGCAATCGTAGCTCTGCTGGGGTTCGTCGTGAAAGAAAAGTTCGCTGAACTCAGCCGGATCAGCATCTTGCTGAATCGAACTCGGGAGGAGGTCGCACGCGATCACCTGACCCGTGCAGAGTTTCGGGCGGACATGCAGCAGTTGCTTGACAGATTTGACCGTATTGAGCGCAAGCTCGATAACTTGAGGAGTAACGGAAGTGCCCTCCAGCAGTAAGAAACAAGCTGACTTCATGCGTGCGGTAGCGCACAGCCCGAAGTTTGCAAAACAAGTAGGCGTCCCACAGTCCGTGGGCAAAGATTTTTCCAACGCGGACAAGGGCCGCAAATTTTCAAAAGGTGGCGATATGGCTGAATCCAAAGCAATGGTTAAAAAAGAAATCGGCTTCATGAAGAAGGCTGGTGCTCCCAAGTCCATGGTCAAGCATGAGATGGCTGAAGCCAAGGGCATGAAAAAAGGCGGCACGGTTGGCGCATCCAAGATGGGCGCTGTCAAGACTGCCGCTCCAAGCCGCGATGGCGTTGCTGTAAAAGGCAAGACCAAAGGCACCATGGTAAAGATGTCCAAGGGCGGTCGCGCCTGCTAAGGAATTGATATGACCACCGAAGCAATCAAACAAGCCATGCAGGAAGCTGAGGACGCAAAGATGCGTGCCAAGGCCGAGAAGGCATACAACGAAGCCAGTACCACTGCTCCATCCCCTCGCCCAGCCGCATCGGCTCCGAAGAAGATGGCCAAAGGCGGCGTAACTCGTGCTGACGGCTGCGTGACCAAGGGTCACACTCGCGGCAAGATGGTGTAAGCCATGTTGGCCAGTCGTGGCATGGGGGCCATCTCCCCCTCCAAAATGCCCAAAGGCGTGAAAAAAGCACGCCGGGATGACACCGACTTCACGCAGTACGCCGAGGGTGGGCAGGTATGGGACACTCCCAATCCAAAGAAAAAGTCAAAGCCACTGACTCCCAAGAAGAAAGCTGCTGCGAAAGCAATGGCCAAAGCCTCGGGTCGCCCTTACCCAAATTTGGTTGACAATATGCGCATGGCAAGGAGTAAGTGATGGCCACCAAAAACTGGATTGCCGATGCAATCAAAAAACCCGGAGCACTGCGAGAGCAGCTCGGAGCCAAAAAGGGTAAGCCAATTCCAGCTAAAAAACTGGCTGCGGCTGCAAAGAAACCGGGTGTTACTGGTCAGCGTGCTCGCTTGGCAGAAACACTCAAAGGCTTGAAGAAGTAAACCATGGCATACACGTCCGGCACAGCAGCTTTTAACCTCGATTTGTCAGAAATCGTTGAGGAGGCGTTCGAGCGTTGCGGTTCGGAGCTGCGGACGGGCTATGACTTGCGCACGGCACGGCGCTCCCTGAACTTGATGTTCGCAGAGTGGGCCAACCGTGGTCTGAACATGTGGACATTCGAGCAAGGCACCATCAATTTGGTGCCCGGCCAGAATACCTACGCGCTGCCAGACGACACTGTGGATTTGATGGAGCACGTCATCCGCACAGGTGCAAACACCGCATCAACACAGGCCGACCTAACCATCACGCGCATCAGCGTTTCGACCTACGCTACGATCCCAAACAAAATTCAGCAGGCCCGGCCAATTCAGGTCTGGATTCAACGCATGTCCGGCCAGTCCAATGACACCGGAACAAAGACCGTTGGCATAACAGCCTCCAACGCAACCACCATTGTTGTTGGCGATGCTTCTGGGCTGCCCGCTGCCGGGTTTATTCAGCTCGATAACGAGTTGATCGCCTACGGGTACATCTCGGGCAACACGCTGTACAACTGCTCGCGCGGGCAGCGCAATACGGTGGCCGTGAGCCATCCAAACGACACAAAGGTGTACTGGTCTCAGGTGCCCGCTGTGACGGTCTGGCCAACTCCAGACAACTCCCAGCCCTACCAGTTCATTTACTGGCGTCTGCGCCGCGCTCAGGACGCTGGTGAGGGCGTAAACGTCATGGACGTGCCCTTTCGCTTCATCAATGCCATGGTGGCAGGCCTGTCTTACCAGATGGCCCTGAAAATTCCACAGGCAATGGACCGAATCCAGTTGCTCAAGCAGCAATACGATGAGGCTTGGGAGCTGGCCAGCACAGAAGACCGTGAAAAGGCTGCTGTGCGCTTCGTGCCGCGCCGGATGTTTATTGGCGGGGGTAGCTGATGAGAATAATTCGCAAAGATGCACAAGCCCAAGACTTGCGCCACTATTGCACCGGGGTTCCATGTTCCCATGGGCACATAGCTTTGCGGCGCGTGAGTGATCGCGTATGCACAGAATGCGATAAAACTGCAAAAGCATTGCGGCGAACAACGAATGCGAACGAGCAAATAAAAAACACCAGAAGAGCGTCGTACCAAAAACACAAAGAGGCAGTGCTCTTAGCTAAAAAAATTTACCGCACCGAGAACAAGGGAAAAATAAATGCCTTGTGTGCGGCAAGAAAAAAAGTTGTTAAGCAAAGAACTCCAAAATGGTTGACTGCCTTTGATCGAATAAAAATACGCTGCATGTACCAATTGGCAGCCATGTACACAAAAGAAAACTCAGAGCCGTGGCATGTTGATCATGTAATCCCACTGCAGGGTTTTAGTGTTTCTGGGTTGCATGTGCCAAGCAATCTGCGCGTTATTCGCGGGATTGACAACATAAAAAAGAAAAACAAGTACGAGGTGCAGCATGGGTAATCGTTTTGCTTCAGGCAAAATTGCAATTGCCGAGTGTGATCGGTGCGGGCAACAATTTAGACTGAAACAGTTAAAAACTGAAATTATCAAGCAACGTAAATACGAATTGTTGGTTTGTCCGGAGTGTTTTGATCCTGACCAACCGCAGTTGATGCTTGGAACCTTTCCGGTAGATGACCCACAGGCCCTGCGAAATCCTCGCCGGGATACCACGTATGTCACCTCTGGAACAAACGCTGCTGGCAACCTGTCTGGCGGCTCTCGCGACATCCAGTGGGGCTGGAACCCCGTTGGAGGGTCAAGGTTCTTCGACAACCTGTTGACACCCAATTATTTGGCGTTGACGGCGCAGGTCGGTACAGTGACAATCTCAACATCGTAAGGAGTCCATCATGGATGCAAAAACAGCAGTTCACAAGCATGAGAAAAACATGCACAAGGGTCAGCCAATGACCAAGCTGGCCAAGGGCGGCAAGACCAATCTGCAGATGAAGCAGTTGGGTCGCGGCATGGCCAAGGTTGCGAATCAGAAGAAGTCTGTTCGCGCAGTTCCTGCATCGGGGATTTAATCATGGCCAAATTCAGCATGAAACAAGGCGGCAAAGAGGTTGGCCCTGCCAGCGTCTACGCCAAGCCCCACACAATGAGCGGCGGTCCAGTCAAGGACACTCGCGCCAACATGAGCAAGGTTGATACGGTTGACGCCTCTGTCGGCAACCTGTCCAAGTCTGCTGGCGACATCGGCACCAAGACCAGCGGCATTAAAATCCGTGGTACGGGCGCTGCCACCAAAGGCGTGATGGCTCGCGGCCCAATGGCTTGAGGACAGCATGAACTACACCGACTTGTGTACCGACATTCAAAATATCTGCGAGACAACGTTCCCGCAAGATATGCTCGACCTGTTCACAAGACAGGCAGAGCAGAAGATATACAACACGGTGCAGTTGGCCAACTTGCGCAAGAACGTGACAGGCACCACAACGAGCGGCAACAAGTACCTTGGTGCCCCGAATGACTACCTGTCCACGTACTCGGTTGCGGTCATCAAGGCTGATGGGTCTTACGAATACCTGCTGAACAAGGATGTGAACTTCATCCGGCAGGCGTACCCAAATCCAACCTCGACCGGCCTGCCGAAGTACTACGCAATCTTTGGCCCTCAGTCCAATGATGTGACTGAGTTGTCTTTTATTCTGGGCCCAACGCCAGATGCTTCTTACGGAGTTGAGCTGCATTACTACTACTACCCAGAGTCAATTGTGACTGCGGGTACGACATGGTTGGGCGACAACTTCGATTCCGCGCTGCTGAACGGCGCACTGGTCGAGGCAATTCGCTACATGAAGGGTGAGCCTGACCTTGTTAAGATGTACCAAGATTTGTACGTGCAAGCAATTGCGCTCCTCAAGAACTTGGGTGATGGCAAGCAGCGCATGGATGCTTATCGCGATGGCCAAGTAAGGATTAAAGTGTCATGAGCATTCTTCAAACTGCAACAACGTCGTTCAAGGTTGAGCTGCTTCAGGCGGTCCACAACTTTGGACCGACGTCGCCCAATACATTCAAAATCGCCCTGTACACGGCTGCCGCAGACATTGGTTATGCAACCACCGTTTACAGCACGACCAACGAAGTGGTTGGTACCGGTTACACCGCAGGCGGCAACACATTGGTGATCAGCACATCGCCAACAGCCTCGAACAACAGCCTGAACATTCCAACGGCGTACATCAACTTCAGCAACACGTCTTGGACCGGCGCAACGTTCACGGCTCGTGCAGCCTTGATCTACAACAGCACGCAAGGCAACAAGGCCGTGGCAGTTCTGGACTTTGGCGCTGACAAGACCGTGAACAACGACACCTTCCAAATCATCTTCCCAACTGCCGATGCCAACAGCGCTATCGTGCGAATCTCGTAAGGACACATCATGGAAAACAGCAAAGCCGCAGACAGCGTTACAGCAGGCATGATCACTCAGCGCACCGGCTCGGATGGCGTGTCTGGTGGTGGCGTGTTCACCGTAACTTGCGTGGGTGCAGATGGCAAAGAGAAGTGGTCCGACACCTTCCATAACCTCGTGGTCAACCAAGGCCTGCAGGACATGAACTCCAAGTACTTCAGCGGCGTGGGTTACTCCGCTGCTTGGTATCTGGGTTTGGTCGCTGGCCCCGGCTCCGGCAACACCTACGCTGGCACTGACACGCTGGCAACAAACCCCGGCTGGAATGAGCTGGTGGCAGGTACAGCCTATACAGGCAACCGCAAGACAGTGACATTTGGCACGGCCACCACGGCTGATCCTTCGGTGATCTCCAACTCCGCCAGCCCAAGCTCGTTTGCCATGCTGGTGAACGGCACTGTGGTTGCTGGTGCGTTGCTGGCCAGCGTGAACAGCGGCACCTCGGGTGTTTTGTTCTCTGTGGGCAACTTCACTGGTGGCGACAAAACCGTGGACAACGGTGACACACTGAACGTGACCTACTCCTTCTCGCTCGACGCAGTCTGATAGGAAGAGCGGTGTTTGGCGATGTCACTTTTGCCCAAGCACCCTTCGCCTCTTTAGGCGGGAATACGTTCGCCGTCACCTCAAGTGAGGCTGCAATAGCGCAAGCCTCCCCTGCAGTACCAAGCCTAATCCGTGGTGGCACCATGATGGAGTTCTCCGCAGGTCAGGACGCATTCTCCAGCCAAGCCATCATGCGGCCCGCACAGGCCGAATCAGCCACTGCAGAAAACGTGCAATCGGTGATCGCCACCATGGTGGCCAGCATGCTTGAGCAGGTCGGAGCTACGGCAGCCCAGTCGGCCATCGGCACCTTTTTGGCGACCCGGGCAGAGAGCGCCACGGCTGTGGCGGCTCAAACAGCAAGCGGCAATTTCTTGGCCGCACAAGCTGAAGCAGCGACGGGCACGGTTGACATGACCCGAGGCCTGCTGATCTCTGCGGCTGTCGCGGAGAGCGCCACGGGCACGGCCACCCAAGTGGCGCGGATCAACGTGAATGCGTCGATGGCAGAAGCCGTCAGCGCGTTGAGCACACTCGGCGTGATCAAGACGGCCAACGTGTACCCCACTGGCGTGCAGCTTTACATCGACATCGGCGGGGTGTTGGTCTGGGCGGCAATTGATGACAGCCAGAACCCGAACTGGCAAAATATCACCAATACCCAAGGTAGTGGCTGGACCGTGGTCCCAGATGCGCAGTCCCCCGGCTGGACGCAGCTACCCTCGTAAGGACGAAAAATGGCATTGGCACTCAAAGATCGCGTCAAGGAAACAACCACAACGACGGGCACGGGCACAGTTACGTTGGATGGCGCGGCCACAGGGTTTCAGTCCTTTGCCGCTGTGGGGGATGGTAACCAGACGTTTTACGCCATCGCGGACGCAGCCTCTGGTGATTGGGAAGTTGGCGTCGGCACCTACACGTCCTCGGGCACAACCTTGTCGCGCACAACCGTGGTGTCGTCCAGCAATGCTGGATCGCTGGTGCCGTTTGGCACTGGCTCCAAGGACGTGTTTGTTACTTACCCCGCCTCTCGGTCGGTGTATCTGGACGCAGCGGGCTCCGCTGTTTCGGTGTTGGACATTGGCACCTTGGGCGTGGGCACGGCCAACGTCACAACGGCGAACATCACTGCAGGCACGGTCTCCACTACACCCACGTCGGGCAACGATCTGGTCAACAAGACCTACGTGGACACAATTGCAGCTGAGGGCATTTCGTACCATGCCCCTGTGTTTGTTGAGGTGCCAGAGTCTTTTGGCAACCTGAACGCCACATACAACAACGGCACGGCGGGCGTTGGCGCAACACTAACCAACGCAGGAACCCAAGCGGCGTTGACCATTGATGGCGTGTTGATGACAGTTGGCAAGCGCGTGCTGGTGTACAACCAGACAAACGCATATGAGAACGGTGTGTACGTTGTCACAACGGTTGGCACCGTCTCCACAAATTGGGTGCTCACACGCTCAACAGACACCAATACGTACGGTGTCAAAAGTCCGACAGCTTTGGGTCAGGGTGATGCGTTTTTTGTGACTTCTGGCAATACTGGCGCTGGCGAGACCTACGTTTGCAACACCGTGGGCACCATCGTGTTTGGCACAACGCCCATTACGTTTGCACAGATCAGCGATGCCTCGGTATACACCGCCAGCAACGGCGTAACACTGAATGGTGTAAACATCGAGCTGACGCCAACTGGTACAGCGGGAACGTACGGCTCCGCGTCTTCGGTCCCAGTGTTGACAACCAATGCCTACGGCCAGATCACGGGTGTCACCCCAACCGCAATCGCCATCACTGGGTCAGCCGTCTCGGGTGATATTGCAGGCAATTCTGGTGGGGTTACCAGCGCCTTGACCATTAACGGGTACTTGACGGGCACAAGCTACAACGGCACTGCACCTGTCACGATTGCCGTGGATGCCACATCGGCCAACACTGCCTCCAAGGTTGTGGCGCGGGATGCGTCTGGTAACTTCAGCGCTGGGACCATCACGGCCACACTGAGCGGCTCGGCAACAAGCGCCACCACAGCCACCAACCTTGCAGGCGGCGCGGCCAATCAGATCGCATACCAGACCGGCGCAGGGGCCACGTCGTTTGCTGTTGCACCCACAGCATCGAACCAAGTCCTGAATTGGAACGGCTCAGCGTTCACATGGAGCGCGGGCACCATCTCCGGCATTCCGCTGGGCAGCAACTTGGACACCTTGACGTTGGGCTCGTACCTGACTGGCACAAGCTACAACGGTTCGACAGGAATTACTGCAGCAGTGGATGCTACATCCACCAATACGGCTTCCAAAGTTGTTGTACGCGATGCTTCCGGGGATTTTGCTGCAGGAGTGATCACTGCTACTGGGTTGACCACATCAAGCGATGTCACCTTGAATGGCGGCACAGCCAATGGCGTGGCCTATCTGAACGGCAGCAAAGTCCTGACCACGGGCACCGCGCTGACTTTTGATGGAACAAACCTTACTTCAGCAGTCTACCAAGGTTTTTCAAACGCAGGAGGCGCTGCAGCTCCAGTAACTTTGCAAGCGGGCACTGGCACCGGGGCGGCGGGTGCTTCAGGGGGTAATGGCTACGCATACATTGCAGGTGGCGGGGCCACCAACAGCTGGACCTCATTTGCCGGAGGTACTTTTCCAAGACGTCGCGGTGGGGTACTCCTGCAGGCAGGTATTTCTGCTATTGATGCGGGCGCTACATACGCTAGTGGGAGCACAATTCAGTTGCAAGGAGCTGCTGGCACAACAAACGGAACCAGCTACGGAGTTGGCTCACAAGTAGTGGTGGCAGCGGGGGATGCGATTAATGCTTCTGCAACCACCAACACCGGCGCAGTTTTGACTTTAACCGGAGCCTCATCAAATTCTGGAGGACCGGCATCTCTAATCGCAGGCTCTGGAACTGCCGCAAACAATAATGGCGGTGCGATTGACATCACTGCAGGAAGTGCGTTCCTTGGATTTGGCACTGGTGGTGACCTAACCTTAAGGGCAGGCAGCAGTACCACCAGCAATGCCGGTAACGTTAGCCTATCAGCAGGCTCGACTACTAGCGGACTGGCGGGGTATGTCCGCATCAACACTGCAGGCACAGAGCGTGTACGTGTTGACAACAATGGCAACGTTGGAATCGGAACAAATTCACCAACAGCCACGCTGGACGTAAACGGCAACCTTGCCATCAGCGGAACAAGCCGCCGCATCACTGGCGATTTCAGTTCTGCACCAACCAGCAGAGTTGCTTTTCAAACAAGCACTGCCAATGGAAATACAAATTTAGAAGTTATACCTAACGGAACTGCTACCACTGTTGCCATCAATCTTGAGTCTGATTCTGCGCTAACAAACGGGACATTTTTGCAACTTGGTTTGAATGGCGGCACAGACGCTAGATTTACATCTGCTATCCGTGGCACCGGCACATACCTGCCCATGACCTTCTACACCAGTGGGTCGGAAAAGCTGCGTATTGCTGCTGACACCACGGGTACATACACCTTTGGCGGTACTGCTCCTCGGATCACTGGCGACTTCAGCAGTACGCCTGCTGCCAATCGGGTAACGTTTCAGACAAGCGTAATAAACGGACTTACAGCTATTTCGGCCATTCCAAATGGAACTGGCACTAATTCTAATTTTTCTGCATATGGATCGTCTGACGCAAGCAACAGCAGCCGAATTCAGCTTTTGGCTCTTGGTGGCTCGGATACTCGAATAGCATCTGACATAACAGGCACAGGCACTTACCTCCCCATGACCTTCTACACCGGAGGCAGTGAGCGCGTTCGGATTGACACCAGCGGCAACGTGGGGATTGGGACGAGTTCTCCTACTGCCAAACTTCAGCTTTCGCAGACGTCTACCACTGCATACGGTTTTATTTCAAACACGCCAACAGTAGGGCTGACTGCTGGCAACTTTGTGAACATGGCGTATTTCGCCAATGGTCGTGGTGCAAGCAATGATGGCTTGAGAATTGTCAACGTCCGTGATTCAACAGGCTCTGGAATTGGCAATTGGGAAACGGAGTCTTATAGGATTCGCAGAAGCGTTGACTTCAATGATGCACTAGGTGGCATTCAAGAAGAAATTGTTTTTGGCGCAAACATTCTGGCGTTTAACACCGGCGGGATTGAACGCGCCCGTATCGACTCCAGCGGCAACGTACAAGTCTCAACTGGGGCAGTTGTTCAATGGGCACCTGCACCAGCAACATTTACCGGAGCTGCAACCCTTACCAATGCAAACATCCAAGCTCAAATTATTAGAGCAGACGGAACAGCGCCCTATACGCTGAATATGCCTACGGGTTCAACACTTGAGACTTTGGTGCCTTGGGCCGCCGTAAATCTTGGGTACGATTTTTATGTTATCAGTACCAACTTAGGCGGCAACACCACAATTGCCGTTAATACCGGAGTAACAAGTCTTGGAGTTTTAACGGTTGCACCCGGGGTGTCTGCCCATTTCCGAATTCGCAGAACTGCGGCGAACACTTTCATTTATTACCGTTTGAGCTAACCTATAAACAATTTGGAGCACGCAATGAAAGAAATCACACTGTCGATCGAACTGGCCAACGCCCTGCTGCAGTACTTGGGCGGTCGTCCGTATCAAGAAGTTTTCCAGTTGATTGCAGCCATGCAGGAAGCAGCCAAGCTTAGCCAATCCGCCGCAGCCGACGAAACCCAATAAGGAAACATCATGTCAAGCACTTTTTCCAGCCTTAAATTTGAATTGATTGCCAACGGCGAGCAGTCTGGCCTCTGGGGCACCACCACAAACGCCAACATTGGAACCGCCATCGAGCAGGCCATTGTGGGCATGGCAACTCTGGACTCTGGCGACTTCACGGCCAATGTGGCGACACTGACGTTGTCTGACACCACGGCGGCGCAGGATGCCCGGGCGCTGTGCTTGAACATTGCTGCTGGAGCTGTGTCTGCTGCGGGCACGATAAACGTTCCGGCTATTCAAAAGCCCTATATCATCATCAACGGCTCCAGCTTTGCAGTGACTGTGAAAGTCTCTGGACAAACGGGGGTTGCAGTTCCTGCTGGCAAGCGCACCGTGGTGTACAACAACGGCACGGATGTTGGTGATCAGATCAATTGGTTGGCCTCCTTGGAGACATCTGGAATAACTCTTTCTGGTGGCACCGCCAATGGTGTTGCGTACCTGAACGGCGGCAAAGTTTTAACCACAGGAGGTCCACTGGTATTTGACGGCGCAAGATTTGCTGTAAACGGTTCTGACCCAACTGTGGGCAGTGGCCAAATGGTGGTCCAATCCGCAAACGAAAATGGCGTTGTTGTGAACAACACCAACGCAGCTCAAAATGCCACTTTGTTTTTGCGTGACACCGCTGGAACCAATCCTGCTCGCATTAAATACAACTCCGCAAACACAGGATTGTCTTTTGTTGATAGCAGCAACAATGAGCAAATGCTTTTAAATGGAAGCGGCCTGCAAATTGGAACAACCGGCTACCACAACAACAGTTTTGTAACCGCTTTTGCCGGTTTTACTGCATCAGGACAGGGGAGCATGACGCCGCCGTGCTTCCAAACTTACTATCCAGCAGCTCCAGTCAACAAAAGATACTGGAAAGTTGCCGGAACAGCCAGTGGGACGATGTCTTTCCAAAGCACAAATGATGCATACACCATATCTACCGAATGGCTGTCTATTGACACCAATGGCAACGTCTTGGTTCGTGGCGGTGCTGGCGGAGGTCTTGGGTATGGTTTGGGTAATGGCGGATCGGTTACGCAGTTAACAGACAAGAGCACAGCCGTTACGCTAAATAAAATATGCGGGCAAATCACAATGAGCAACTCATTGCTGTCAAACGGGAACAACGTATTGTTCACACTGAACAATACAACAATTGCTGCAACAGATGTGGTTCTGGTAAGTACCGCTGGATTTGCTGGGTACGCCATCTCAACAGGTAACGTCGTGGCTGGCTCTTGCCAAATTGTGCTTTCAAATCGCTCTGGCATGAACTTGAGTGAGGCTGTGAAAATCAACTTTGCCGTCTTTAAAGCCACACCATTCTTTTCTTAAATAAGATACAGTTCGTAAACCAAATTTTATGGAGCCCATCATGAACGACCAAACCGTAGCCGTAACCCTCAGTTTGATGCAGAACATTCTCGGATACCTTGGAACCCGCCCGTACAGCGAAGTTTTTCAGTTTATTCAATCTATGCAAGAGCAAGTAGCGCCCCAAGTTGCAACGCCACAAGCTGCCGCACCTCAAGAGGAGTGAGCATGAAACTGGCCGCCATCCTTTTCTGCGCCCTGTCCCTGACAGGTTGCGCCACTGCCGAGTACCAAGCCTACGTTGACGCCCACAAAGCGCAAGCAGCAGCCCAGACAGCACGTTTCCAAGCCCTTGCTGACATTGCTCGACAAGGTGACACCACAGCCAAAGTCGCTGCCGTCATGTCCTTGCAAATGGGTGGTGGTCAACAGAACACGCAGATCAGCGCCCCCAAGTCATGGGCTGATTACGCCATGCAGTGGACCGGTCTGCTGCTGCCAACGGCTGGTCAAATCTACACCGTCAACAAGCAGACTTCTCTTGGCATGCGCCAATCCGACAATGCAACAGCTCTGGGCATCAGCACCAATGCAGCGTTCGTGGGCATCGCATCGCAGATTCAAGCGCCAGCGGCCAATGTCACAACCATCGGCGGCAACGGCGTGATCGGTTCAGGTTCTTACAGCATAGGGGCAAACAGTGGGCAAAACTCTGGCAACTCTGGGCGCTTGGCTGGTGGGGGTATTACTGACAATACGGCTGTACCAACTGTGGTGACCAACACCACGACAACCACAAACACGGTGGTGCCATGAAAGACTGGGCTGTTGCATTTGTTGCAGCGGCCCTTCTCATTGGGCTGACTCTATGGTGCGCCCGTATTTTCGTTTGGAGCTTTTATGAACTGGTCTGACGCCCTCAAAGCCGTCATCCCCATTGTGGTCATGTCACTGGCATGGCTGTTGGGGCAGGTCAATTCCTTTTCAGAGCGGCTGACCAAGATCGAAGGCCAGATGCCTGCGCTGATCACCAAGGAAGGTGTACCAACGGACAGCCCCATCTCTGCCGAGCGCCGCGCCACATTGAAAGAGCAGTTGATGGCGCACATCAATGAACTGCAAGTCAAAGTCAGGCTCCTTGAAGAGCGTGAAAAACTGGGGAAGAAATAATGTTTCCATTGGCGGCGCTACTTGAGGTGGGCGGCAAGCTCATCGACAAGCTCATCCCGGACCCCGAAGCTAAAGCCAAGGCGCAGCTCGATCTGGCCAAGATGGCACAAGACGGCGAGCTGGCCAAGATGGCCAACGACACCAAGCTGTTTGAGGTCGAGCAAAACAACGTCACCGACCGCTGGAAATCAGACATGGCCAGCGACTCTTGGCTGTCAAAGAACATCCGGCCCATGGCACTGATTGCCATCTTCGTGGCCTATTTCGTGTTCACCATGATGTCGGCCTACGGGTATAACGCGCAGGAATCCTACGTTCAGTTGCTAGGCCAGTGGGGACAGATCATCTTTTTGGCCTACTTCGGTGGCCGCACCATTGAGAAGCTGGCTGACATGCGGAGCAAGAAATGACCGAAGACCAACTCAAGGAAATGCATATCGACCCGGCTTGGCTGGAGCCGTTGAAAGCGGCGTTCCATCGGTTTGACATCAGCACGCCAGAGCGCCAAGCGGCATTCATCGGCCAGTGCGCCCACGAATCTGGCGGGTTCAAGACTTTGCAAGAGAACCTGAACTACAGCGCCAAGGGCCTGTGTGCCACTTGGCCAAGCCGCTTCTCATCTGAAGAGGCTGCGCAGCCATTCCATCGCAACCCAGAGAAGATTGCCAATAAGGTCTATTCTGGCCGCATGGGGAACACCGAAGAGGGTGATGGCTGGAAATATCGTGGCCGTGGCCTGATTCAGTTGACCGGTAAGGACAACTACCGCCTCGCCTCCGACGCTTTGGGGGTGGACTTTGTGGCCAATCCTGATCTGGTTTTGACCAAGGAATACGCTGTCCTGACGGCTGCTTGGTACTGGAACAAACGTGGTTTAAACAAGGAAGCCGACGCCGCTGACTTTGCCGGGATGACAAAGAAAATCAATGGTGGGACAATAGGGCTCGAAGATAGGGTTGCGCACATCAACACCGCCCTCAATGTATTGACCGCATGAGGTAACCGATGCCGCTCAAAAAACTCTTGTTCCGTCCGGGCGTTTCCCGGGAAAACACCCGCTACCTGTCAGAAGTCGCTGGTCCAACTGGGATCAACGGCTCGTATACGGCTGGCTGGTACGACATGGACAAGATGCGGTTTCGCTCGGGCAGTCCTGAAAAGATTGGTGGCTGGAATCGAATTTCCTCAAGCACCTACCTTGGCGTTTGTCGCTCTTTGTGGAATTGGGTGACTCTGGGCTTTGCCAACCTGCTTGGCGTGGGCACAAACTTGAAGTTCTACATTGAGAATGGCGGGGCTTATTTTGACATTACTCCCATCCGAGCAACCAGCACGATCAACGCCAACCCGTTTGTGGCCACACTAGGCTCATCAATTGTCACTGTGACTGATACGGCGCACGGCTGTATCACCAACGACTTTGTGATCTTTAGCGGTGCGGTTGGCCTCGGCGGGAACATCACCGCGATGGTTCTTAACGCAGAGTACCAAGTGACGGTGCTGAGCGCCAACTCTTACACGATCACGGTGCCAGTAGTAGCCACAGCCGCAGATGTATCGGGCTCTCCCGGTGGCGGCGCATCGGTAGTTGCCGCCTATCAAATTCATACTGGTTACGCCTTTGCGGTGCCTGTGATTGGCTGGGGTGGTGGAGGCTGGGGTGCAGGACCATGGGGCACGGGCGTGGCTTCAAATGAAGACCTGCGTCTCTGGAGTCAGTCCAACTTCGGGCAGGACCTGATCTTCAACCCTCGCGGCGGGGCCATTTACTACTGGGACGCCTCCATCGGAACGAGCGCACGAGCCGTCAACCTGACTTCGAAGCTCGGAGCCTCTGATGTTCCGACGGTAGCAAACTTTGTTTTGGTGTCTGACACGAGCCGATTTGTGATCGCCTTTGGCTGCAATGACATCGGTTCTGCCACCCAGAACCCTATGCTGGTTCGCTGGTCGGATCAAGAAAATGCAGTGGACTGGACGCCTTCGGCCACAACTCAAGCTGGCGGCATTCAACTCTCCCATGGTTCTGAAATCGTTACTGCCATCCAGTCTCGGCAGGAAATCGTGGTGTTCACCGACAGTGCCGTCTATTCGATGCAGTACCTTGGTGTGCCTGCAATTTGGGGCTCTCAGTTGCTTGGCGACAACATTTCGATCGCAAGTCCAAACGCGGCAGCACTTGCCTCCGGCGTCACGTTCTGGATGGGCGTGGACAAGTTCTACAAATACGACGGTCGAATCCAAACGCTGCGCTGCGACGTGCGTCAGTACATCTTCAGCGACATCAACAAGGACCAGTACTCTCAGGTGTTCTCTGGAACCAACGAGGGCTTCAATGAGGTCTGGTGGTTCTATTGCTCTGAAGGCTCCACAACAGTGGACAGGTATGCAATTTACAACTACCTTGAAGACATCTGGTGCTACGGCAACATGGCCCGCTCAGCTTGGCTGGACTCTGGCCTGCGTGCTTATCCCATTGCTGCAACGTACATCAACAACATCGTCAATCATGAATTTGGTGTGGATGACAACAGCACCGACGTGCCAGCGCCCATCGCGGCAACGATCACGTCTGCTGAATTTGATTTGGATGACGGCCACAACTTCATGTTTATCTGGCGCACGCTGCCGGACATCACATTCCGTGGGTCGCCTGCAATCTCCCCATCGGCAACGATGTACCTGCTCCCGTTGAAGAACTCAGGTTCCGGCTACACCACACCCGCATCGGTCGGTGGTAGCAACCATTACGACGTGACGCGCACAGCCGTGCTGCCGGTCGAAGAATTCACGGGGCAGATATTCACCCGTGTGCGTGGTCGGCAAATGGCCATGAAGATTGAAAGCACCGGCCTTGGTGTGACTTGGCAACTGGGCGCTCCTCGACTCGACATGCGGCCTGATGGACGCAGGTGACATGTATACTGATCGTAAATCAAGGTGTATACTGAAGACTCTTTTTAAAAGGAGCTTTGGTATGGGAACTAAATTTATTGACCGTTCTGGAATGCAGTATGGGAAGCTGACGGTGCTTCGTAGGCGTGGAACAAATTCCTTGCATAAGGTTACATGGGAGTGTTTGTGTGAATGCGGAAAAGTTACTGTAGTGACATCTGGCTCTCTTGCAACTGGTAACACATCATCTTGTGGTTGCGGTGTAAAGGAAGCAATCACCAAGCATGGAGGAACTGGGAAAGGTTCGTACAACACATGGAGAGCCATGATGCGTCGTTGCTACAACCAAGCCGACAAGGATTACCCGCGTTGGGGTGGCCGAGGAATTTCTGTGCATGAGCCTTGGCACAACTACACTGTATTTGCATCCGATGTCGGGGAGCCAAGCGGGACAGAAACTTTCGACCGAATTGATGGATCAAAAAACTATGAGCCCGGTAATGTTCGGTGGGCTACGCCTACAATTCAAGCAAGAAATGTAGGCGTTTCCAAAAACAGCAAGACCGGAGTTACTGGCGTGCTTTTTCACAACAATCGTTACTACGCATGCATAACGATTAAAAAGAAAAAACTTTATTCAAAGGTTTTTAGCACCGTTGAAGAGGCTGCCGCCGCACGTAAAGAGCTCAAACGCTTGCACTGGGGCACCGCATAATGGCAGTCGATCCAACCAAAATCACTGTCCCGGAGCCGCCAAGCCTACCGTTTGCACCGCTTGTATACGACCGTCCGCATCAGGACCAGTTTGCCAACGTCTTGCGGCTGTACTTCAACCGCCTGACCAATGCACTGAACGCGCTGTTTGGCTCGTCGGGTGGGGCTCTGCTGCGTTTTCCTTACGGCGCGTTTCACCAAGACGGCGTAACCACGCTAACTGCGGCGATGACCAACACGTCAACCACGCCCATCGCAGTGGTGTCTACGGCGGACTTTTCATCCACCGGGTCTTTGCTGATCGGTAACGAGCTCATCCTGTACACCGGCAAAACTCCGACCACATTCACCGGCATCACTCGCGGGGCGTACACCTCAACCAACGTAGCGCATTCCATTGGTGACGCGGTATCGGAATCTCTTGGCGTAGCCTCTGCAGCCACAGCACGGTCTATTCCATTCACCGCAACAGACGCCTCGAACCAAGTTGCCCTGAACACAACCAACACAGCCCATGTGGATTTTGCGGTCTCTGGGTACTACAACATTCAGTTCAGCGCCCAGTTGTACAACAACACCTCCACCGAAGACCGTGTGACTTTTTGGTTTAGGAAAAACGGAGTTGATGTTCCTAACAGTGCTGGAGTTGTCACCATCCAAAAGAGCACCGGCTCAGGCACGGGTGCATTGATTGTCACTTGGAACATTGTGCTTGACATGACTGCGGGTCAATACATTGAACTGTATTTCTCTTCCGATACAGGTAACACGGTGGTGACAACATACCCCGCAGGAACCGCGCCAGTGCATCCTGTTTCGCCTTCGGTAATCCTGACGACCACGTTCGTCTCGGCGCTGTGATTAACTTAATTTGATTGGTGGAATTTATGGCCGTAACCTCAAAAGACTGGGAAGACGCATACAGCGAATACTCCAACGCCTTGCGTGGCGGCGAGATGGACATCAAAAAGTTGAAGTCGATCTACGATTTCGCGCCTCAATTCACGAGCAAGATTGACAACCTGTACAAGGAGCTGGAGGCTCAACAGAAGTCTGGAACCGGTCAATACTGGAACAGCGGAGAACTGAAGTCCAAGCAAGACGCTGCATTGGATATGGCGTTTCGTTTGGCTGAGGCTGGCGCATCTTCTTTGAAAGACATTGGCCAGCGCGAAGTCGATGTGCAGTATCCCAGTGAGTTTGGCGACTTGCAGACAGCAAAATCCACTGAAATCTACAACAAGGCCACTGGCGAAGCTATGCCGGATTGGGGCAGATTATCCTCTGCGCATAATTTTGACATGGACTACCACCTCCAGTTCGACAAGAACGGGAATGCGGTTCCATACTCAACAAATCAGCAAAGCGACTGGGTGAGTTTTAGGGATGATGTGTTGCGGCCAGCAGCAACCACCATTGGATCATTCATTCCCGGGGTTGGTCCGTACATCGCGGCAGCCAATGCTGCATATGCTGCATCCAAGGGTGATTGGCAAAAGGCTCTGATGTCTGGCCTAAGCGCAGCCGTTCCGCTGGCTGGCGATCTTGGCGCGTCTGCAAACACTGTTTCAACACTCAACAATGTCAGGCAAGCAGCCACGGTGCTCAAGGCGCTGGAGGACAAAGACTTACTCGGCGCAGCTCTCGGTGGTGCAAATCTTTCCGGCGTGTCTGACATTGCTGGCTACAGCATGGACGAGGTGAACAAAGCCGTCAACATGGTCAAAGCGCTTGGTAGCGAAGACCCGGCTGCGATCATAAAAGCTGGTGCGGGGTTCATGCCCAAAGGCGGGTTTGGCGGTCCAAGCTCAAGCGATTTCACCGAAGGCTACTTTGAGCCGGGCGGCGAGGGCTACATCGCACCACCCACCTATGCTCCAGACACCAAAGGTTACTTTGACGAGATCACAGGCCACTTCGTTCCTGATGAAGGCGGTGGACTGACTTTCGGCCAGCTTACAAACGAGACCTCCGGGACGAATCTGGGGTCCATGGACGACTACAAGTACAACCCCGATACCGGGAACTGGACTCTGCCGGACGGCACTGAGATTGACACCAGCTACATGCAGAACCCCCGAACCCCTCTGACGGGCGCTGATCTGCTGAACCGGTCAGGCGCTGGAGTTGCCACTCAGCCGGGCACAAAACCTCCAGCTACGGCTGCCAAACCAGCGGGTGGGTCAGTGGACTTGAATCAGCTCATGTCCTTGCTGGGCGGCCAGCAGGCTGCACCCACGGTTGTCAGCTCTGGTCAGGATAACTCCGCAGACGTACAATTGATGGAAGATATTTTTGGGACCACCTTGTCTGCTCCTCCGGCAGGTGACACCGTTGCACAATCCCGCGAACTTGCGCGGTTGCTAAGGAGCTGACATGGGACTTTATGATGAAGATATGCCGATTGGTGAAGACCGAATTCCATCGGAAGACCCAATCTTTGTGGAGCCAGAGCCAATAGATTACAGTGGTTACGCCAATCTGACCGGTCCGGAATTGGCAAAGTTCATAAAAGATGTGGAGAATCGCGAAGCTTTTGCGGGCATGGGTGCAGGCGACATTGCGAGCTTTCTAAAGCGCGTTGCCAGCGGAGCCGGAACAGCATCTGATTATGCAAAACTGGCCACCATTGGCGGTGGCTTGCTGGCTGCATCAAGGCCCAGCCAATCCACTGGCCCTACTGGCTTTCAAGGGAAAATCCCCAAGTACACCGCTACCCGCAACATGCTGACCGCCCCTCCTGTTGGGCGTCGTCCCGGTTCGGGCGGTATCGACTACGGCGGCGGAACCTCGTACTTCGACAAGGCGGGGCAATTGGTTTCGTCGAATGAGCGATCCATGGAAGAGCTTCGTCAAGCAGCCATGACCAACCCATTCAACCGTGGCGCAAACTACGAAGGTCAAGCAAACCTTGGGCAAACTGATCTCGCCAAACTTCTGGCTGATCTGAACAAAGGCCAAACTCCTGCAGCACCCACAACTCCGGTGGTTGGTGGTGGCTCCGGTAATGTGGCTGTTGGCGGCGGAGCAGCCCCCGCTGCGGGTGGCGGCATTGGCACTCAAACTACGCGACCACTTGCTGCAGCAGGAACCCCTGCTGACACCAGTGCATTGCGCGCACAACTGCGTACTGAATTTGAGCAAGGCCCAAAAACGCAAGACGCTTTGGATAAGTTGCTTTTGAAGTATCCACCTGCTGTGATGCAGTCGGAGTTTCCTGAGTTTGGCGGGGTTGCAAATTACAACAAAGCCACGATGGAGGCTTATCAGCGTGAAGAGCGCAAAATAACCGAGGCAAACCGAGAGGCGATGCGTGCTTCCGGTCAGGATGTTTCCGTTGGTGGCGTTGGCATGGCAAGCCCATACCCATCCTCCCCGAAAATGTCCGCCATCCCACAAGCCGAGATGGCTGCTGCCCGCGCAAAATTAACTCCCGAGCAAGCCGCAACTATTGATTGGCAATTGGCGCAAATCAACCCAATGACCGGCCAAAGGGTTGCGGATGAATATGCGCGTCAAGGTGCAAACCCATATGAAAGCGGAACTCGTGCGCAAGAGCTGCTTGATCGTGGCGTCCGTCGAACAGACTTGCTGTCTCAAAGTGGTGTCAGCACTGAAGGCATTTCCCCTTGGACCAATCCAAACTGGCTGGCCGATCAGCAGGCTGCTGAGAATGCTGAGCGTGCTCGCATGGACAAGATTACAGCCGACTGGTACAAAATACCAGAAGGCCAGCGTCCTGTTGTTGGCGGTGGCGGGATTGCTTCTGGGCAATATCCTGCAAGCTATGGTCCGGGTCTTGATAAGCCTATTCCAGTGTTCTCTCAGGAAACGGGAATTGCGGCTCTTGCACCAACCCCTACAGCAACAACCGCCCCAACACCAACTGCGGCTTCAGCCCCAGCCGCAGCCCCAGTCGTTGCCGCAGCAGAGCCCACTCCTGCGCGCCAAGAGCCAGCACCCGTCGTTAATCGCGGATACGATGAAGAAGTTCCGAGAGAAGAAATTCCGGGCATGTATGGATTTGCAGAGGGCGGCTTGGCCAGCAATGGTTTTGTGGTCCCTGCCGATGTCGTGAGCCATTTCGGCAATGGCAGCTCCGAGGCTGGCTTGAAGCTGCTGGCGTCCAAGCTGGGTGCAAAACCCATCAAGGGCGATGGCGATGGCATGAGCGACTCCATCCCAACAAGCATCGACGGCAAGCAAGAGGCCCGAGTGGCCAATGACGAGGCATTCATCTCCCCCGCGATGGTCAAGCGCCTTGGTGGCGGCGACGAGGAAAAAGGTGCCAAGAAGCTCTACGCCATGATGGACAAAATCCGCAAGGCCCGCACCGGCTCAGAAGAGCAGGGCAAGCAAATCAACCCTGACAAATTCATGCCGGGAGGCTCTGTGAAGAATTACGCAACAGGCGGGACAACCACGCTCCCCTCAACCGCTACCGGCTCGGAATCCAGCCTCTCCAACTGGAGTGGCGAGTACGTAACCGACATGCTCGGTCGTGGCAGCGCACTGGCGCAGGCTCCGTATCAGGCATACACCGGTCCGTTGACCGCTGGCGCATCTCAGTTGCAGCAGCAGGCCTTTGCTGGCGCTGGTGGCTTGCAGACTCCCGGCTCCATTGGTCAAGCTGCTGGCACTGCTGGCGGCATTGCGAACTTGGCGGCGAACATGCGGTATACCCCGCAGACTACGGATTTCTTTGGCAATGCCAACGTGTCCGGTTTGGGCGTGGCACCGTCTTACGGCATGGGCATGCCCCAGCAGCCAGCCCAGATGGGCACACCATCCAATCCCATCCCAATGCCACGCGGCAACGTTGGCCAGTTTGGCGGTAAAACTCCTGCTCCATTGCCACAGGGCGAGGAGCTCTACTTCCCTACCGGGGCTGATGAGTTTGGCAACGAACCAATCACGATCGGCGGACGGCCACAGCGCATCAAGCAGCCACCAATGCCAATGGGTGATCAGCTCAGTTACGCAGGTGGAACGCCTGATTTTGACGAGACCACAGGCACCTATACCAAGCCCGCCCCAATGCCAAGCGGCGGCGGCGACGGTGGCATGATCCAGAACAGGATGATGTACCGTGGCTCGGCGGAGCAGCCCATGCAGAGCGCAGGCCTTCCCGGCTTGATGCAATCTCAGCAGCCGCAGCAACCCCAAGCTTCGCAGCCGGTCGGGAACGTTGCACAGCAGTACATGAATCCGTACCTTGAGTCCGCTCTGCGTCCGCAGATGGCCGAGATGCAACGCGCTGCTGATATTGCACGCCTGTCCGATGCTGCTCGCCTGACACAGGCTGGTGCGTATGGCGGCAGCCGTCAAGCCATCATGGAATCTGAAGGCCGCAGGAACCTGCTGGGCAAGCAGACCGAAGCTTTGGGTCAGGGTTACGCCACGGCCTACGACAAGGCTATGCAGCAGTTCAATGCCGACCAAGCTCGTCGCGCACAAGAGGCGCAGTTCGGTGCTACGTTCGGCCTGCAGGGTGCTCAGACTGGCATCCAAGGCGCTCAGGCTCAAGGGCAACTCGGCGCTCTGCAGAGTCAGTCGGACATCAACAACCTGCGGGCACAGATGGAAGCTGGCGGCGTGCAGCGCGGCATCGAATCCGAAGGTATTGCTGCTGACAAGGCTCAGTTTGAAGAGGCTCGTTTGAACCCCTACAAGATGATCCAGTTTGAGCAGTCACTGCTGTCTGGGTTGCCGCTGGCCGCGCAGTCGTACACAATGCCGGGACAGAGCAATCTGCAGCAATTTGCCGGTGGTGCAACAACGCTCACTCAGCTCTTGAAGAACCTCGGCTACAAGTTGGATTAAGGACAAATCATGCAGCCATCAGTTAACGACATCGCGTCCTTGTATCGCGGCAATCCCCAAGCTTTGCAGGCTCGCATGCAGAAGGAGCCGCAACTGGCCCCGGGCATCCCTGCGGACCTGAAGCAGTTGCTTGCTTTGAACATCGTCACGAACGAGGAAAATGGCATGGCCCGCCAGCAGGCTATGCAGCAGCTCAATCAGATGGCTCCGCAGGGTGAAGGCCAGATGCCCACCATTGCTCAGTCCATCCAAGAGCAGGCCAAGCAAAAGCTTCAGGCCCAGATGATGCAGCAGCAACAACAGCAGCAGGCCATGCAGCAGATGGCTGGCCAGATGCGAGCAGGCTCCGTTCCTCCGGGCACGCCCCAGCCGCAGCGCCAGCCACAGGGCATCGACGAATTGCCTGTGGAGTTTGGCCTTGCTGGCGGTGGCATCGTGGCTTTCAAGAAGGGCGGCGATGAGGGCGAAGAATACGAGACCCGTATTGACAAGCTGTACCGCGAGAACCGGGAGGATGCGGAGCGCCCTGAGCGCAAAAAAGACCAAGAGGGCTTGCTCAAGGCTTTGGCGTTTTTGTCTGCCCCATTGGCCGCTGCTGGCGATGTCGTTGCGGCACCATTCCGTGGCCTATACGGCATGACTCAACATGGCGATACGAGCCTTACCCCGCTCATGGATGCCCGCGCTCGTTTCTTGGCATCGTCAGAAAACGCGCCCGCATCTGAGGCTGCCGTTCGTGAGGTTGCTCCAGCTCAGCAACCCGCTGCCCGCCAGCCGGAAGCCGTATATGACCCAGAGCAAGCCACCCGTCGCTCTCAATATGAGGGTGGCATACGCAATTTGGTTGCGCCACCACGCCCAACACCTCCAAGGGCTCCTGCCCCCACATCCTCGGCAGCAGTTGCCGGAGAAGCTCCTGCTGCAACATCGCAAATGTCGCCACTTTTCCAAGAGGCTCAAGGCCTTGAGGCTGAGCGTATGCGGGCCATCCCTGAAGCTGGCGCTGCAAACAAGGAAGCCGGTTACCAAGCTCGCGTAGCGGCCCCAGACTTTACGCAGCGTGATGCAATGATCAAACTGCTGCAAGAAGAGCGAGGCCGTCAGGCTGAGCCAAAAGAAGGCTGGGGTTCCTTGATGGAGTACCTTGGCCAGATTGCAGCTACGCCGCGTGGCATGACATCGTTTGAAGCTGGCGCAGCCGGTGCCCGAGGCCAAGCAGGCCTGCAGGAGCAGCGTGCCCAGAAGCGTTTTGACATTGGCTCAAAGATCATTGAGCAAGAGCAAGGCAAGATCGACGCGTCTCGCCAGTACGCCAAGGAGGTTTACGGCATTGGCGAGAAAGAGTACGACCGCATCTACAAGGAAAAGCTCGACGCTGCCATGCAGATCACCAAGAACGAGATGGAAGCCAAGAAGCTCGCTCAAGAGATGACCTTGAAAGATATGGACATCAAGCAGCGTCAGGCTGAGGAAAAGGGTCGCAATGCACGCGACAGGGTTCCACTTGAGCAGCAAGTTTTTGCGGGCTATCTTAAGGAGGCCGGTGGCAATGTTCCAAAGGCATACGAACTCATGAAGGCCGCAGGCGTAACCTCGACTGCAAAACCCATGACTCGCGATCAAGCAGAAGACAATGTGCGCAAAGACTTGGAGGATTTCAGGACTGGCCCAGCTTTGATGAAAGATGCTACTGCGGCACTGAAGGCTGCGGGAGTTGCCAATCCATCGACACTCCAGATCAAAGAGTACTTGGTCCAGCAAAACATGAAGGGCGTTTCCATAGCTGCTCCGGAATCCAGAAATACGGGTGCAGCGCCGCTTCCCGCAAACGCGACGGAAAAGAATTTGACGGTTGGAACTGTTTACCAAACAGCAAAAGGTCCGGCAAAATGGACGGGTACAGGATTCGCGCCCATCTAACAGGAGTTTTTAATGGCTAAAGAGTTTTCGCTGGAAGAGGCGCTGGGTAAAGGCACGCAAGCATCTACCGAGTTTTCTCTGGAGGAGGCTCTTGGTAAGCCTGTATCCACAAAGCCTGCTGGGTTTTCTTTGGGTGACATTGCAGCCTCCTTCGGCTTGGGTGCCGTTGGAAGCACCAAGGCTTTGACTGATGTTGCTGGCGCAGAAAACGTTGTTTCTTCTGCGCTTGGCGAGACATCAAAGGGGCTGCAAAGCAGGCTGACTCCTGAGCGTCAGGCTGAGCTTCAGCGCCAGCAGCAGCGCATGAAAGAGGCCGAAAAAGAAGGTACTCTTGCCGAGGTCAAGGCTGCTGTTCAGAATATTGCCGAAGCCCCTCTGCAGTCTATCGCTCAAGGCATTGGCTCGTTCGTTCCGTATCTACCCGCCATGTTTGCAGCTCCTGCTGCTGCCGCCATGCGTTTGGCACCAAGTGCTGTTAAGGCCATTACTGCCGTAGCTGATGTGGCTCCAAAGGTTATGGGCACAGCCCAAGGCGCGGGCTCCGTCAAAAGCTCCATCTACGACAGCGTGTATGAAGCTGAAAAGGCAGAAGGCGCAACAGAGCAGGTTGCTCGTCAGAAGGCGACTGCTGCACAGGATTACTTTGGCAAGAACTTCGACCAAATCGCATTGGGCGCTGGGCTTGGCTTGGCCGCATCCTCAACCGGCGTAGAGAAGCTTCTCACTCCATCCGGCAGGGCTGCTGCGCAACAAGGGCTTGGTCGCCGCGTTGCCGGTGCCATGGCGGCAGAGGCTCCGTTGGAGGGTGCGCAGGGTGGCCAAGAGAGATTGGCATCAAACATCGCACAGCAGCGCGAAGGTCGTGATGTTGACACCTTTGCTGGTGTTGCAGGTCAGGCCGCGCAAGAGGGATTGATTGGCGCGTTGTCCGCTGGCCCCGTGGCAGCCATCAGAGGACCGGCTGCAGCAGAGGTGCAGCCTCCGCCTGCGGTGGCACCTCCTGCACCCGCTACTCCTGCTCCATCAGAAATTGAGCAAAGGGTTGCCGATATTGAAGATCAACAACAGCGTCAGCGTGCAGCCATGGACCGTGCCGCCGAGAACATGATCGGTGGTGCTGGCGAGGTTAACCAAGAACTTCTAACTCAAGCAAGAATCCGCAAGGAACAGCAAGAGCGTGCCGCTGCCGTTCAAGAAAAGGCTGCCGAGGACGAGCGCAAAAAAGAGCTGCGTGCCGAGCGTGTGCGTATCGCCAATACGCAGTACAGCGGCGACCCAATGATGAATGAGGTTCTGCGCTCGCGTGCTGTGGCTGAGTTTGATGCCGCCAATGCCCCCAAGCCAGTTGAGGTTGCTCCCATCGAGTACACCCCCACCAAGACCATTGAGCAGACCACTCCAGTTGAGCAGCCAGAAGGCATCAATGTGTTGCGTGGCTTGGAGAGCCGCAATCAGGATTTGATGAGTGCAATGGCAGAGCGTCGCGCAGCACAAGAGGCCACCGCTGCCAGCTTGAAGGATCAAGAAACCAAGAAGACTGAAGCCGCTCGCTCTGATGTTAATCAGCGCGTGGGTCAGGTGGAAAACTTCTTGATGACCACTGCGAAGAAGACGCAGCAAGAAACCTCGGACTACATCGCTGGCGTCATTCCAGAAATGGAAAAGGACATCCGCGCCTTGTTTGACGAGGACATGAACCAGCCGCTAACCAAAGAACAGACGGAGGCTCTGAAGTCTGAGATTCGCCAGCGCCTTCAGCCAGAAATGGCTCAAGAGGCTGAGGTCAAACGCACTCCATTCAAGAGCTTCTTGGCCAGCAAGGGCATGAACACAAAGGATGTTCAAGACATCTTTGGGGAGAATGCCTTTCGTGCAAATCAACAGCTTCCCGGTGCAATCAAGGCATCTGGACCTCGATTGGACATGCTGGCTGAGGCCGCTGTGCAAGAAGGCTTCATGCAGGAAGAGGACGTTGATCGGCTCGTGCAGATGATCAAGGATGAATTTGGCGGCGACCAGCAGGTTGCTGCAAACATGGCTGACGAACAGGCTGCCGCAGAGTACGAGGCTCAGCGCGAAAACGAAGTCATGAGCCGTGCTGGCGCTATTGGTCTAAGCACGAAGGGCATGACTGTCGATGAAGTGGCCAATAGGCTGGATCGCATTGAGCGTCAGCGCGAGGCCAAGCGCAAGCAATACTCCAAAGATGTGGACGGTTTTGCCGATCTGCCAACCGCAGAGCAGGATCGCATCATTGATGTGATGACGGATCGCTTTGGTGAGCCGCAAGTGTTTGATGTGGAGCGTGCGGAGCAAGAGGGTGAAATTGTCAAGGAAAAAGGACTTCCACCAGAAGGACCAGTCACCGAAGCGCTTGAAGCAAAAACCGAAAAAGGCGGCTGGGCAATTGACCCCGAAGAGCAAAAAGTAGAAAAAGAGTTGACTGGCAAAAACTTCATGCAAGTTGCTCAGTGGGCTGTAGATAGTGCGCCAAATGCCTTCTATCGCACGATTGCAGAAAAGGTTTTGGCGCGTTTGCGTGAGTATGAGCGCAAGGGCGTTGAGTTTGATTTCACCTTACATACCGGAAGCACCCGCTCAACCGGCATGCGTGGTCGGGCTGGTGTTGTTGAATTTACATGGCAGCGGCAAGGCTCCCCAAAAAATTCAAAGATGGAGATGCATCTCAATGGCGCTGCTTCCATTGACAACCAAAGTGGGTACGCCCCGGGGGTTCAGTACGACACCATCCTTCATGAGTTGCTTCACGCGGCGATCAGAACACAGACAAGATTCTTGTCAAAAACGGACCCACTTTACACGGAGTTGATGGCGCTCAACAATAAGGTTGTACAAGCCTTTAATGAGCAGGCAAAAGCTGGAACTCTTCCTCCCGTGATGATGGAATACTATCGCCGCGAGAACAACATCTTGGCCACTCCTGATGAATTGATTTCATGGGGCATGACGGATAAGGGCGTTCAAGAATGGCTTGATTCAATCAAAGTTGGTGAAAAAAGTGTTCTCACGAAACTGGTTGAGTTAATGCGCAGGATGCTTGGTCTTGGAAAGCCGTACGAGTCAGCTTTTGAAAAGTTGGTACGTACAACAGACTCTTTGCTTGATGTTGATGTTGGCTCTATTGAAGGCAATATGCGTGACGCCGGATTTAGCATGGGCGTTGCAAAGCCAACAAAGCCAGTATCAAAGCCTGTGCAACAAACGCTATTCCGAGAAGTTTCTGAAAAGAAAGCGGCTGCAGCAACCCCAACTCAAGCTGGTCAAGAAGCCCTCGCTACGCTTGACTCAACCGGCATGCAGCTTCAGCCGCCCGAGTCCGGTCGCATTCAGAAGACCAAGGACATGATGCGCTTGTTTGGTGAAAACCCTGAATTGACCAAAGAATCTGCAAAGAAGTACATCACGAAACTCATGGACAAATTTGAGGTGGCTGGATTCTCTGGAGATGCTGCATTCAACAACGAAATTTATAGGAATCTTGAGAAAGATTTTGCTGATAATCCTGAAATTCTTGGCATGCTGCTTGAGGCCAGCCAGTCTCAGGCAGTTCATTCTGACGCTCTGGCAACTCGCTTCATTGTTGATGGCGGAATTTTCTATGAAACAGAAACCAAAAAATGGGTGTCGATAAAAAAGGAAGACAACTTCATCAAGCTGGCGCAGGAAACAGAAAAAGCTGCAGAGAAGTATGGCCTGACCAAAGAGCAAATGGAGCGGGTGTCGCACACCTACTTTGTGGCCAAGCGATTCAAAGACCTGCTCAAAAAGCAGCGTGGCCGAGATGCGGAGATCGACCGCCTTGAGGGTGAGTTGGCTGATGAGAATGCCAACATCAAACAGTACAAGAAGGACGGCGACTTTGAGAAGCTTCGCACATCTGAGCGCGCCAAAAACGACATCAGAAATGATATTGAAAAACTGAAGAAGGCTTCAGTGCTTATCTCTGAAGATCAGATGGCCATGATTGAGCCCGGCTTGAGCCTGCTCAAAAATATGCCAGAGCTTGAGGAGATCAGTCAGACTTGGCAGGGCATCCGATCCAACGCTGTGAAGGCCATGGTTGACGGTGGCCTGTGGAGCATGGAGTACGCCGAAGCAATGCTGGATGAGGCTGCCTACGTGCCCTTCTACCGCGATGAACAGCTTGAAGAGGGCGGTGGCCCGCAAGAGTTCATTAAAGGTCTTCAGGTCAAAGGCGCTGAATACCGGCTGAAGGGCTCCAATGCTGCAGTGAACGACATCTTTGACAACATGGTGCGCTGGACTCAGTACGCCATCAACCGCTCTGTGCGTAACCACAAGGCCTTGCAGATGGTTGACCTTGGCACTGAGATTCAGGTGGGCGATCGCAAGATGGCCGAGAAGACCGAGAAGATGGACCCGAAAAAGAACACCGTACGTGTGTTCCGGGATGGCACGCAAGAGGTTTACAGCATGGCTGATCCTCTGTATGTCGATGCGTTCTCATCCATCAGCAACGTTACCATTCCAAGTCTAAAGTTCTTCAGTTGGTTTGCGAACACACTGCGCCAATCTGTGGTGCTGTACCCGCTTTTCTCTTTGGCCCAAATTCCGCAGGATTCGTTCTCTGCCATGTTCTCGTCCGGCCTGAAGACTCGGTTTGCTTTGCGCATCCCTGTTCTGGCGGTGAAAGAGTTCGTCAAGACAATCGCAAAGACCAGTGCAACGCACAATCTACTCCAGTCCTACGGGGCAACGGGCGTGCGTGATTTCAACGCGGCAGTGGCTCGCAATGACATCCAGATTGCTGCTGGCCTCAAGGGGCAGAAGGGCCTCGTGGGCAAGACTGGAGAGTTCCTGAGCCACTTCGCCATGGCTGCAGATAACTCGGTTCGTCAGGCTGTGTATGAAGCGTCCATGCAGCAGGGCTTGTCGAAGTCAGAAGCGATTGAGAAGGCGTTCGACATTATCAACTTCCGTCGCCGTGGCACCAGCAAGATGGTCAACCTGCTCGGTCAGGTCGTGCCGTTCTTCTACGCCTATATGTCCGTGCAGCGCACAGCGTACAAAACCTTGACTGGCGTCGGCATCTCTCCGCAGAAACGCAGTGAGGCACTTAGCACGCTGGCCACTACAACTGGTGCAGTGATGGCCTTGTCGTTGCTGTACACCATGCTCAATGGTGGTGATGACGAATACGAGAAGACACCAACGGCAGTGCGCGACCGCACACTGAACATCCCGGGCACTGGTGGTGCTCGCATCCCACTGCGTCCAGACCTGTTCCTACTGCCCAAGGTTGTCACGGAGCACGTCTATCACCTGATCACCGACAATGGTTTCTCTGATGGCGAGAAGTTCAGGAAGTCTTTGCGCGACCTGATGGCCATTGCACTGCTGAGCCCGCAGCCAATCCCGCAGGCCGTCAAGCCAGCCTTGGAAGTGGCCATCAATTACGACTTCTTCCAAGGTCGTCCATTGATCGGCCAGTTTGAAAAGCAAAAGGATGCCGAGCGTCAGTTCAACGACAACACCTCCGAGTTCTCCAAGCTGCTTGGTAATTTGGGCATGTCCCCGATTGCGGCTGATCACCTGATCCGTGGCATGTTTGGCTCTGCTGGTGGTCTGTTCATGTACATGACCAACTTCATGATCAACAGCGATCCTGATGTGCCGCGTCCAGAGCTTTCGTTCCGTGAGGCCATGGCTGCGCTGCCGGGTACAAGCGGCTTCGTCACAAAGCCAAACGAGAATGCATTGAAGAATGACTTCTACGCTTTGCGCGACGAGGTGGAGAAGGTCAAGAGCACCTACAACGACATCAAGATGCGCAGCCCGCAAGAGCTGGAGCAGTTCCTGTCCGACGAGAAGAATATCGCTCGGCTTGGTCTGGCCAAAGGCACTGAGAAAATCGGCGCACAACTGTCGAAGATTCGCAGGGCCATTACCCAGATCACCAATGCGCCAGAGGATTTGTACTCGGCCACCGCAAAGCGTGAAGCCATCAAGGAACTGCGCGATGCTGAGCGGGAGATGCTCAAGTCAATTGACATCGGCGGGATGCGCAAGGCCGCCCAGATGTAACTCGGTTACAAAAAGCAATCAAAGCGTGGAGATTGCTTTTCGGAAAGTGTAGATTAAAAGTCTGCACTTTCCGCCGATCGGTTACTTGGTTACCTATTTTCCATCAACAGGCGGATTGTCTCGTTGAGCGCTGACAGCTCGTCCATCTTGTGAACGGCCCACATCCGCTTCTGCCCGTGGATTCCATTGAGGCTGCCACGGTGGCAATCCGCACACAATGGCATGGATGTGAACCACTGGCCCTGATTGATCTCATGGCATTCGCTCGGGCCAGATGCCCCGCACACCACGCAGTCCATTTCCTTGATCTGTGTGATGTGCTCCCGCTCTGCAACGGTGGGGGCCTTCTTATTTTTCGACTGCATCTGACTTGCCGATGTCGAAGCCAGCCTTTAACCAGAACTGCCGCTCGTTTCGCAACTGTTCAATCTCTTGAATGGATGCGACCAGAAGGCCTTTCATGTGGCTTGAGTCCGGTAGGCCGACCACGTTGCTTTGCAGAATTTCAACAACGTCAACTCCCTTGCTTGAGCCTTGGCGAGCCACCCATGCAAGCATCTTGTCGATGGAGTGCTTCACCGATGTGGCGCGAGTTTGGATGTCGGCATAGTCCTTGTGAAGCAGGCCCTTCTCGATGGCCTTGAGTTGAATCTCGGCACGCATAAGGTGTGCGCTCCAGTCGTCTAGTTCGATCATGCTGCCCTCGCTTTCAGCATGGCCTCGGCCATTGCGTAAGACCATTCGGCCATGCCGGGGCGATTTGTGTCATCACCTCTGGCGATCACTGCCTGCATCGCCTTGGCTGCAAAGTAGTCGCGCAGGGTCATGCCCCAGCGGTGGACCTGTTGCTCTTCCGGATGGAGTGACTTGAATGTACTTGGGAATGCTGACTCTGGTTGGTTTGGTTCAATCATGCTGCTCTCCTTTGAAGCATCTCGTCTGCGTGGTCAAAAGCTGCGGCATGAATGCTGGCCATGCCGTCATCGGTGGAAAGAACGGAATGGTCACCGTAGTAGGCCAGCAGGCCCTGTAAAGCGAACGCTGCAAAGAAGTCCTGCATGGTTAAATCTTGGATCGACACGGGGTCTTGCTTGGCCACCACTGCAGCTAATCCTTCAGGCTTTTTTCTTGCCATTGCCGCGCCCCTTCACGTTCTGGTTGACGATCAGCTCTTCGATTTGGTCCGACAAAATCTTTGCCAGAGTGTCTTCGTAGTAGCCGATAGCTTTGCACAGCTCGTTCTGCTGGATCATGCGGATGCAGTCACGCACGCCTTTGTTGTAGCCGCCATTGAACTCGTCGTCGCCTTCAACGATCAAGGTGATGGCGTCACGCACAAGGGCCGATGCCTTTCGGTTTCCTGCGGCCTCTTTGAGCTTGAGGTACACGTCCTCTGGGAGATGTACGGAGTATGGGACTAAGCGCTTTGCTTCCATGATTGGAATTCCTCGTTGATGGCCCAGAACTTCTTGGCCTTTTGTTGATCTTCTTTCAGCTCGGTTCGTGACTCGATGTCCAGCTCACCTTTGAGCCACTCGATCACGTCAGCCTCCTTCGCTTCAAAGATTTCCTCTTTGTCGTGAAGGTACTTTGCGAACTGCTTATCGCGGCACAGAATGCCTGCGGTGCGAACTGGGTCACGCTGGTATTCCGCATCCCTGTTCATTGGCTTATCGTCGCCGTTCAGTCTCACCATAACCACTTGGTATCTTGCGCCAACAAAGTCTTTCATGAGCTCAACTGGCAGGTCGTCTGGGTGGATGTTCAAGGTCAGGATGATGCCGGTCTTATCCTGCTTCATCGCGATCTTGACAGCCTCGTATTGCAGCGTCTTCATGGTCTAAAAAGGCAGGTCTTCTGAGTCAATGTCATCCACTGGAGCTGGCTTTGGTGCTGCGCGGCGCTCTTCCTGCGGCTCTGCATCCTTGCGGCCACCTTGCAGTGCGATCTCGCTCACACGCACATCCATGGACTTGCGCTTGCCGCCCTCCTTGTCGGTCCACTCACGCTCGGTGATGGTGCCGACCACGGTGACAGACTGGCCCTTGGTGAGGTACTGAGACAGCGCCTCAGCACGCTTACCAAACAAGGAACAGTTCCACCAGATGGTGCCCTTGTCGCGGCCTTGGCTATCAGCCACAGAGAAGCTGCAGATGGCGTCGCCGTTGTTCAGGTATTTAACTTCTGCGTCACGGCCCAAGCCGCCCGCGATTGTGATGTTGTTCATGCTGATTCCTTTTTCAAACTCTGTTTTCGTCAATACGGTGGTCGCCGCACCAGTCATCCATGTAGACCACCGGGTAGCCGCCCATGGTTGGGGCGTGGCGTCGGCATCGACCAACAATCTTGTGGCCTTCTGGCTTTACTGGTGAATTGCCGAACTTTGGAACAAACCAGATGCAAGTTGAGCACTTCATGCCCGAGCTTCGGTTTGACCAAGGATCTGATGTAGCGGCCTCAATCATGCTTGCCCCTTAAATTTGTTGCGTGCTGTTTTGAATTCCTCCATGAGAGCATCGTAGGCAGAGCTGCCCGGCTCCGCCTTCATGCGGTCATAGATGTTCTTGTTGTTGCGGAAGATGGCCATCACGTCAGCCTCATTGGCTGCCTGCTCCAGACCCAGCTTGGTGGCGTCCATCACAATGCCGGCCCAGTCTGCGAACTCGCCTTCTGGCTCAATCGAAACCTTCAGTTGCCATGGGCCTTCCTTGCCTTCGATCTTGGCTGGAGGTGGTGATGCCTTGGGGGTTGCTGCGGGTTTCTTTGGTTCTGGTTTGGCGGTGTTTCCATCCTCATCAAGAGGCAGGTCTTCACCGGCATAAATAAACAAGCCCAAGCCGTGGCAGGCGATTGCTTTGACCAAGCAGCGCATCATGTTCTTGTTCACCTCAAAAGCATTTGGATTTTTGATGGCTTGATTGCGATGATCCATGACGGGCAGGTGCATCTTTACTGGCTTGCCGAACGCCGTGACAGTGCATGAGATCATCATGGTTTCGCCGTACATCTCTGGAGTGTGGAACTCCCAGTTGGCTGACGGGTCGTTACGCATGAGCTGGTCGATGGCAAATGGCCATGACAGATAGCTCAGGTTCTGTTTCTTTTCGATGTGCTTGCTGACATCTACTGCTGCCAGCTTTACAAAAGGGTTATCACTCATTTCCAGTTCTCCTGTCTTGATACTCTGCTGATTGTTGAAAATGCCACACCGTACTCGGTGGCAAGCTGTTTTAAGGTGTAACCACCCTCTCTCTTATGCCGAATTTCTTGGGCTGCGCTCATTGTCAGTTTTGCTCTTCCATTCATCTCTCGGCAGTTGATCCCCTTTCTTCTTCCCTTAATCCTCATGTCCTTCATGTTGTCCTTCTGAGACCCCAGAAAAAGATGCTGCGGATTAACACATGCGGGGTTGTCGCATTTGTGGCAAACCATCATTCCTACGGGGCTTAGACCAAGAAACAATTCAAAAGCCACCCTGTGCGCCAGAAGTGATTTGCTGTTGAAGTTGATCACCCCATAGCCATCAGAAGTTTTTCCAGCAGTCCATTCTTTGCATCCATTTGGCTGGTCTTCCGTGTACTTTTCAAACTTATGCAAAAGAACATCACGATCAAAATCCAGTGCTGATGCGATTTCTTTCATGCTGATGCTTTCTGTTGTTGGTTCTTGGGATGAAGCAGCCACTTGTCACCGAGAAATTCTATGGACTTCTGACGCTTTTCTTCGTTGCGTTGCTGCATGTAGTCGATCAACTCTTGGGTGATCGGGCCGTGCATTGGATCGGCGCTGATGGGGTTGACATCAAACGAGCTGAAGAATTCTTTGATTTTCATGGCTGGCCTACTTTCATAACTTGAGGTGGACGACCGGGGCGCTTTTTTGGCATCCCATTTTTCTTGTAACCCCAAGGGGCTTCTGCTGTTGTAAAGATCGGGAAGAGACTTTCGTCTCCGAAGGTTTCGTTGAACTTTTTGAAGATCAACTCGTCCTCTAACTGTTTGACCTTTTGCTGGAGTGTGCGAATCGAAATCCGCATCTCCTCCTTTTCTGCATTTGAGATAAACATATTTTCTCCTTAACGGAACCAAAGCCACATGCCGTGGATGATGCCAATTGGGAATAGTAGTGCGCCAGCAATCAGGAAACCCCACAGGCTTTCGCTGAAGCAGGTGAAGATGTGATTGAACCATGCGAACATGCAGATGATTCCGATAATCATGCCCATGGGGTGCTCCTTTATTCGACGATCAATTCGCCTTGAGCCGACTCGCCATAGGCTTCCACTTTGGTGCCGTTGCGAAGCTCCAATACCAGATCATCTTGCGATGCGACTCGGGCAGTGAATGCCGACTTGGCAACATGTGTAATGGCTTGTGATGCCACGGTGGCGCGTACCAGACGATTGGTGCCGTCTTGTGTGCTGACGATGTAGATGCGGGTTGCTGTTGCCATTAGATTTCTCCTTGAGTTGGCTTGGTTGAGAGATAGTTTTTGTACTGTGAGCAGAACTCCGCCACTTGGCAGAAATTGCTGCAACGGACTCGATCACCGGGACGAATTTCCACGATGAACTTCTCACCCTTCTTGGCCTTTTCGGTTGCCAATGCAAGGGCTTGATCTGCTGCCTCGGGCGTTTCGTGAACGCTCTTGGCACGGACGCCGCCTTCCTTTTTGAGGGCGTAGAAAGTGGGGCGCTCCCACATCTCTTCTGGCGTGCATTCTGCGATGTCGCTACCCACTTCGATGTCAAAGAAGGCAGACTCCTGTAGGTGAATGCGCTGCTTGATGTAGGACTCTTGTCGATCTACTGACCACAGCGGGATGTCGATCACCACGATGGGGGCCTTGGGGTAGCCCTCGCGTGATGTGTCGCGGCGTGCCCAGTCACGGACGATGGCAACGATCTGCAGCTTCTTGACCGTCACACCCTTGGCCTTGTGGACCAAGTATGCGTAGCAGTTCAACTGGTACTCCCAGTCGATCTTCTGGTTCATCACTGCGAACACGCTGGTGGTCTTGTAGTCGCTGATCACCGTGCCGTCTTCGTAGACTTCCTGCAGGTCGATGGCACCCGAGATGGTGAAGCCATTGACCATGGTGAACACGCGCTCCTCAACGATGTGGTGCTCGTCCTTGCCGTGCTCCAAGATGTTGTGAACAGCGGTGCCGAACAAGCTCCACACCATGTCTGCCGCATCCTCAGTCAGCTCATCCCAGTGGCGGCGCTTGAGCTGGACGATGCGTGGGCTGCTCATCAACTCAGTGACGGACAGGTTGGCCTTGCCCTTGGAGTACTGGGGGCGGGCCAGCACGTTCGTGATGGTCTCTGGCAGGCCGTAGTTGTTGGTGACTTTCATTTTGCTTTTCCTATTTGTGCTGCTGCGCGGACAATGGCTCGGCGGGTGGCTGCGCATGGATCGCTTCCGTGCGGCACTACACACCGCATTTGATGCTGGATTTCATTTAAGTAAAAAACGACAGCTTCTTTACCGACTTCCGTGCATCCCCGGCTAACAATCAACCCTAACCTCACTGCAAGCCGTAGCGCATCGCCATCGTCTGTGAGGGGGTTCCAAAGCTCTGCCGTGTCCATGTGGCCTACATAGTTCCAAAGCGCGCCATACTTTTTTGAGTTACGCGGATATTCGCTTTCAGTCCAGCAAGTGTGTCCTGTCTTCGCAGCGCCAAATCCAGCCGCCTTAGCAGCCAGCTCCAATAGCTCTTTGTCAGTCATCCCTCGCGCTCCATGGTCATAGTCTGCTTATGCACCGACATGAACAGGCCCATGGCATCGTGCAAGGTCATGCCCATGGCTTGGGTATAGGACGACAGCAAGATGGCTGCAGTCGTAGCTGCCACTGCGCCATAGCCATCGGCATCATTGATGATCTGCGGCCCGTACGTGTTGGCAATGCGGGCCGATTCCATAAGGATGTCCATCGACTCCTTTCGTTCGTCTTCAGTCATGTGTTCTCCTGTGTGGTGTGTGAGGCTCTAATGTAACAGGTATAAAGCAACAACACAACATCTGATACGATGGATGCAATATATTTTTTCATAAGGACAAACCCTATGAGATGGTGGTTTTGATGTGTTGTTCTGGTTATCTGAATTGCACAACCCTTCTCGAAGTGCTACGATGACTCATGAATGAAGAATCTGGACGATATGGAATTTGGAAATGCGGGTCATGCGCAGTTGAAAAAATTGGCACAGCCCACCAGAGGCGGCAGAAATATTGCTCAAAAATTTGCTACAGCAAAGAAAAGTCACTGAACGACCTTGGGTCTGCGAACTCAAACTACAAGGGCGGCTGCTCAAAGACCTGCATTTTTTGCGGCGGCTCTTATGACTCATACAACAAGAGTAGAAAGTTTTGCTCAAAAAAATGTCACGTTGCAAGCATCAATGCCGGGAAAAAAGTTGAGACTCCAAAGCAGAAAAAGGAGGCTCATCAGAAGTCGTGCGCCTATTGCAGTCAGCTTTTCAGGTGCTGCAAAACAAGCGGCAAAACAACTTGCTCTGCATCTTGCTCAAGCTCCTTAAGGGCCAGCAAAGAGATCATCAAAGCTTGCGCCATGTGCGGGGCCGAGTACAAAACGTACCCATCCAAAAGTCAAAAATACTGCTCATACAAATGCCACCTAGATAATGGTGGCGCATTCAAAGCGGGAATGGCCGCAGCAAAGGCAACAATGAAATACGGCCCAAAGAGAGATGCGAACCATGCTGAGTTGTTTGCCGTGCTGCGCAAGCACTGCGCCGTTTATGACGTGAGCACGTCAGGCATGGGTATACCGGATGGGTTGGCTTGGGTTAATGGGGCTTGGCACCTGTTCGATGTCAAGAATCCAAAGACAGGATATGGAAAGCGAGGCCTGAATCCAATCCAAAAAAAATGGCTTTCTCAGGCGCAGGGCGGTCCAATCTACCTGCTTTACACAACGGAGGATGCGGAGAATTTTGCGACAGGCAAATTTGATGGTTTAAAGTTTGAGGTCCCCGAGCCACTGGACTTACCGAAGACCTGCGGATAAACTGAAGCTGTTTTCATGGTGCCTCCAGTGTGTTGAGCTTCCCCCCACCTAAGACGTGGGGGGTTCTTTCTGGAGGGTCAACAAATCTGGGCACTGGCAGGTATGAAGCCGGTCAAGTCGAATGAAGTCACGCTCTGTGCTGCAGCGCAACGTGTACGGCGATTCATCCCGGCACTCTGTGCGGGTGGCTGCCGCGAACAGTGTCCAGTTTTGTTGGTGGTTAAGCGAGGTGACGCATGGCTCACAGCCATGAAGGTCGCGCAGGACTGGGGGTTCTCGGTCGCCATCAGACAAGCCTACTGGGTGAAAGGCCCCCGGTGCCACCCCCACTTGCACGTCCACCAATGTCTTTGCTATACTTCAGGCGTTGTCGTTGCGGACACAGCACAGAACCGTTATCGAATAGCCCTCACCTTGGTAAAACAAGGCCGCAACTGAGGGCGATTCAATAACGGTTTTTTAATTTGTGCCGCTTCGATTTCCTAAAAAAGGATCAGGCGTGCCACATCAATACAAAACAAAGCCAAAGCCCGGAACAGTCCGGCACACAGTGCAGCAATTGCACAATGCAACCGACCCAAAGTTTGCTGTGTTCATGCGCTCAGACTCTGGCTGCAGCGCCAAATTCAAAACCCTGCATGAAACCTACGATGTGGCCTTGGATGCCGCACGCCAGCATGCAGCCACAGCAGTCGGCCATGGCAATACCAACTTCACGTATTACGTGATTGAAATTAAGCACCGCGTTGGCATTGAGAACGGGAAGCTGGTTGATGCGCCAATGAACTGATCACTACCTTCCCGGCAGGTAGTCGGGCGTCAGGGCGCGTTAGCTTATGCGGCAGAAATCTCCGGCACCCAGTAAAGACAATCGTTCCCGCAAGACCAACGGGGGCGTGCCAGACTAACTGTGGTACTGGCGCAGGCATGAGTGATAACGGTGACGGCTACAGCACTCCTCCCGATGAAACAGTCGTTTATGACGGGCCTCTCAGTGATGGGGGCCAACTAGCCACAAAGCCGACAGATGCGCGGATGTGGTGGGTACGGTGACTAGATACCCTGAATACGGGGTCCCCAGTCACCCGGCGTAGCTATGCCTTGGAATTTTTTGTGCTGACAAAATTTCTGGCGTAAAAAAACCCGCACTTTGGCGGGTTCGGTTTACTCGGGGTCGTTCCAGATGTCCGGCGTCGCCCAGGCAAATAGGTGCTGCCACATGCTGATGCAGTCACCACACTTCTCGTACATGAACTTGGCCAGCTCCAGTTGGTTTTCACGCTCTTGGAGCCACCATTCATGCGCTGTGTAGGGTGGGTATTTGCGCATCACTTCTTCTGAGTTTGATTTGTGATTTGGTAGTCATGGAAGACGGCGCCCATTAAGGGATCGCCAACCTTGCATGGCTTGACCCACACGTTCTTGCCGTTTCGCAGGCGGCGCAGGTGGCCTCTGCGGTCATGCAAGCGAGGTGAAGCATGGGTACCCCCTTTATCCTCAGATCGCGCCTTGATTGGCTCAATGTAAACCGTTGTCCAGTCGTATGTTGGCAGCTTGCCCTTCTCTATTTTGCGACGGTTGGTGAAAGTGTCACGCGCAACAGGCCGATAGCTCTGCGCCTTTTGCGATATGGACTTGTACCAAGCGGAGATAAAGCCAAGAATCATCTGAGCTTCTTTCTCTTCGATGTTTTCTTTTTCTTCTGCCGCGCCGTAGCGCACTAGGCCACCATCTATTGCGTACACCAACACAGGACTAGCCACCGGTTTACCTCCAGCGGGCGCTCGCCAGACGGATACGGCAATTCCATCCCCTGGGTCATCTCCAACAACAGTCATGAACATTTCCATTGGTCTGCCGCTGGTGGTCTTTCCTTGAAACACAACCATGCACTTTTCAAATGGCGGCCTGCACTCGAGCAGCGGATCTGAATCAACGTGAGTTTTATCTTGAAACATCCCGGTTGAATCAAACCACTGAAGCTCTGTTGGGTCTATGCCGGCATCGGACATAAATCGCATCGTGGACCTGATCAATTCAGTTGTCATCTCAGTCCTTTAGATCCAGCATCTTGACGCCTTGCCGGACTGCGTTCAGCACCTCCTCCATATTGCCGTTGCTCAGCATCATGGGGTTTTTGATCTGAATCGTGCAGCAGTGCGCATCCTCCAGCTCCAACACGAACAGGACGTTGCGGTCCTCGTCTGTGGCCTCTATGCGGGTTGGGTACACGTTGATCATGATTGCTCCAGTTGTGGTTGCGGTAACTTATCAATGAATGCCTGACCAAAGCGCACGCTGTTGAAGTCCTCAATGGTCACATCGTCAAGCATGGCTTCTTCCATTTCGCCGTGGCAGTACACACGGAACCGCTTTGCAGCCCATGCAATGTCGTACATTGATTCCACGCGCTCCACTGGCTTGTTACAGATGGCGCACAGTGGTACGTCATGCAAGACCAGTTCATATTTGCTGATTGTTGAGGTGCTCATTCGATCTCCTCTATGCGTACTTTGACGCGGATTGGTTTGGCTTTGATGTTGTTGAAGTGCTTGACACTCATAGACGCCTCGAAGGCTGGCAGCTTGACCTTCCAGAGCATTGGCAGGCCATCTGATCCCAGCATAAAGCTTCTGCCGCCAGTCTTAACGGCCCATGCTTTGATTTCTCTTTTCATGGCTTCTCCTTGGTCATGGCATCCAGCAGTGGTGTGCCGTAGGTGTACTTTTCTTTTGACTTCTCCAATACGATTCTCTCCAGTACTTTCAGCGCCTCGTGCAGCTCTTCGTGCAGGTAGTCCGGCAAAAGGTTCTTCGTGCTGAATGCCCACGACTCCAGCGCGGACAGCAGCATCATGGTTTTCAAAGCGTCTTCTTTACTCATGCTTGTTTCTCCCTTGCGTTGATCCCGGCCAGCAGGCCTTCGATGGTGTCGAATTCTTCCCCGGTGTCCAGCAGCTTGAAGGTGGCCTTGCCTTTGCCCCACTCGCCAGTGCCGATCTTTCGCTTTGTGACGACCTGCTTGGCGATCTGGTGCTCCTCGTTGACGTATTGGCGCAGGCCATGATCCTCGGCGCTGTAGCCGAAGGTGTATTTCAGCGGGATGGCTGCGAGTTCTTCTCGGGTCATGCTTCCTCCCACTTCTGTGTGATGCTGCACCAGTACACACCCCTTGTCTCGGTGAGTACGTGGCTATGCACAACGTCATCCATCTGCCCACCAAGGCGGTAGTAGTTTCCCTCTCGGACGTTGAACAGAGTCTCGCCGGGTGCAAGCTCAACAGTTACACGGCGACCGCGCTTGAGCGTGGCTATTTCGTCTTTGATGATCTTCATGGCTTCTCCTTTTGTTTTGCCAAGTATTTGTCGGCCCAGTCGTTTATTTCGCTCACCGTGAACCAAGCCCTCGGCTCTTCCAGTAGGTCTTGAACCCGCTGCTCGTAGGCCTTCGGTCCAGTCTCTATGCCGCAGCGCTGGCATTTCAAGGTGTCTTCGTCGGCGCTGATAAAGTTCCAGTTGTGTTTACATTCCATTGTTCTTCTCCTTCAATCGCTGCTCAATGGCGTAAGCAAACTCATTAAAACCGCCGCCTTCTTGTGTGTCGTCAAAGGCGATGTCGATATCCTCTTGGGTCAGCCCAACCCATTGCCGCTGTGCTGCGGGTGGGGTGGTTTTGATCCAGAACGGCGGCTGTTTGCCCTCCAGCAGATAGCGCACTTCAGCCAGAACCAGATCAACATCAGTAGGGTCGGCGGGGATGCGGCGCGGCGCGTGTCCATCCCGAATGCGCTGCTCTGCTGCCTTGAGGCGATCAATCAATCCAGCAGGCCACGCCACAGGTGCTGGCTGTGCGGGTGGGGGGGCATAGAGCAATGTGCCCGACTCTGGCGGTTCATCAGTCCACACAACTTCGTCACCCTCAAAACAAACTCTGCCCACCGGCTCCTGCACAGGTGCTGGCTGTGCTCTGAGTGCCTCCCTTGCGGCTTGAAGCGCAACAGTGGTGCTGTGGATTGGCCTTGTCTGTTCAACGTGATATTCCATTGCGCTGATAAGGTCTTCGATCAGTTGTTTCATTGCGGCTCCTTGTGGACGATGACGGCTGCGCCAGTATCGGGGTCTATGTAATCAATACCCGGGTTGCACCAGCATTGGCTTCCGTCTGTGACGTGCTCACGCCGCACAGGTGCTGGCTGTGCGGGTGGGGTGTTTTCTTTTGCCCAACGCAATGCAGCCCAAATGATGTGCGTATCAGAGGCGTCAGCAGCCGTAATCATTTGACCTCGCACCGAAGACTGGTGGCGCTTGTAGCTTTGCCTCGCCCAATGGTGAATTTGCATGTACATCTTGTCGTCGCTATCTGTTGGCAGCGAGTCGATAAACGCTTGATGTTCGTCCTGCGCAGGTGCTGCGGGTATAGTTAACAGTTGGCCCAGCCGATCTGCTGCCGCATTCAAAAGTCCAGCAAGTTCCGGTACACCTTCATTGGCGCACAAGTCGGCTTCATCGCGCAGGTCGCGCAACAGTTCGTCATCGCCATGTGTTTTCATTTTTGCCCCATCCAATTTGTTTCTCTTGCACTAAGAATGCACCCGTCATTTTTGGCCTGCTGAATCCCGTATTTCAAAACCTTTCTGAATTTTTCTTCGGTCAGACCGCTGGCTTGGATCATCTGCATCAGCATCTTGCGCGCGCCATTGACGCGCTTGTCGCTGGTGGTTATGTGCCAAAGGTAACCATATGCCACCGCCATTGTGGAGCGCATGGCGTCAATCAGCAGTTCCTCAGTGTTGTCATCAGTTGCTGATGGTTTGCACTTTTCGCAATCAACATAGTTTCCGCCCGACATTGAGCCGTCGTCGTTTTCGTGGCCTACGTCGTAATAACCAAGGCCGTGACATTGTTTGCAGAACGATTCCGCAGAATTCGCAGAACGTGATGCAGAACCCGGTGCTGTAACAGGCACATTGACCGGCATACCCAATGCACCGATGTTCGGCTCCCGCACAGGTGCTGCAAGGGCTTGCTTAAATATGTCATCCACACGCTTTGCAAACGATGATTGCTCCATGTGGTATTCGGCGATCAGGTCGTCCAGCGCCAGCTTCAATGCTTCGTCTTTAGTAGTCATGTGTTCTTCTCCTTGAGTTTGGCTTCGATATTGCAAATCACAGCGTCTAAGGGTGAAACGAATCCAGTCCCGTAACCCAATATTTCATTTAAGAATTGCAGTCGTTCTTCTTGCGTCAGCCCAACCCATTGCCGCTTCTCGGCCTGTTGCAACGCCATGTCCCCAATAGTCCCGATCAAGCGCTTGATCTCATCCACCAATGCTTTTGTTGTATCAGGGTCAACCGGAACAACCGCTCCCGGCATCAACCATTCTTCTTTCATATGTTCTTCTCCTTGAGTTTGGCTTCGATGGCTCGGGTCAGGTTGCGCAACCACGACTCGTTCGCCAAGCACGTTGTTGTCTCCTCCAGTTCGGTTATCTCCTCATCCGTCAGCCCAACCCATTGCCGCTGTGCTGCGGCGTAAAGAGGCACACGGTCTTCACCGGCATTTTTGTAGATCGTGCCGCAGCCAACGGAATTAAAGTGCTCACGCACCTCGTCAATCTTTACCCAGCCCTCAACCGCGTTCCAGTATTCCAAAGGCTCCTGCACAGGTGCTGGCTGTGCAAGCCCGTAAAAGTGCTCTGCCAAGTCACGGGCCTTGTGCTTGTTGACGCCTTCGCGCACAAGGTTTGCTACAACCATTTCCATCCATGATGCAGGTACTGGCTGTGCGGGTGGGGTGGTGTAGAGCACCCCTGTAAAACCTTTTGGCAGGGTTGATTTTGCAATCTCGCCTTGATACACAACGAGTGCAGGCTCCTGCACAGTTGTTAAGTCTTGCTTAATATCTGCAAGGGCATCAGCAGCTTCTTGGCACAGCGACATCAGCACGGCATTGGCTTTCTTGGGATCACTGAACTCGTAGTGGTCCTCTGGGTTTTTCAATCGTTCAATCAATGTGTTCATTTCATCTTCTCCATCACCCAAAAGATGCCAGTCCACACGCACCACATCACCGATATGGATGCACAAGCGGACATCAGGATGACTCCGATCAGGGTTAGTTTGTGCTTCATGCTTCCCTCGCTTTCAGCATGGCATCGGCCATTGAATAAGACCACTCGGCCATGCCGGGGCGGTTTGTGTCGTCGCCTCGGGCAATCACAGCCTGCATTGCCTTGGCCGCAAAGTAGTCGCGCATGGTCATGCCGGGGTTTGTCCAGTTGGTCTGCTGTTCACACGGAAACGCTGGCCCACCTGTGTTCGTGTTGCTCATAGCGATGACCCCTTCTTGCAAGGCCATACCGTGACCAGCACCCGCTGCACGATCACATCGCCAGAGAAGCTGCGAGTCTGCGGAAAGTTTTCCAAATACTTCAGCACCATGTCATTCAACTGTCCCGCCGTCACATTGGTAGGAGGGCAGGCCACCACCCCGTGCAACGTATCGGCCACGCCAGTGATGTACCCCATAGCAACCATCTGCTCCGAATGTGTGCCTTGCATTTGCGACAGCAACTTGTTGCCGTCTTTGAACTCCGCCTGAGCTGATGTAGCCCCAAGCAAAATTGCCATTAAAGTTATCTTTAGTTTCACGATTTCTCCTTGGGAACCTCCACTGTGGAGATTGGTTTGCCAGTCTACATCAACTTGTACCAGACAGCAATAGGGTAAACATACCTGTTGCAACTTATATTGTTTAGTGTAGAATTGTGCAGACAAATGCAAAGGACTGCAAGTGCGAAAGAGAACCAAGCGCAAGATTTATGACAAGGTTTGCCCCATTACGCACGCAATCGTGGGGGCGAGCATCACTGATGAGGAGAGTTTGAACTTCTTGAGGAAGATAGAGAACGACAGCTACGAGGCGTTCAGAACTGGCAAGGCAACCAAGCGAGACTGGAACAACATCAACACAGTCGCGCAGCATGCTGAATCCATGGCTGAGGCCAACATTGGACCAGAGGTGATGGTGGTGGTGAAGATCGCTGAGATGCACCTTATTGAAACCCGAGAGAGGTTTGAGCGCACAGGGAAGATGGGCGCAACGGGCCTTTGTTTGCAGGCCATGAAGGAGCTGATTGAGTATCACGAACTCCAAAGAACATCAGTGGCCCGCAGCGTGTTCGAGAGCCACATCAAGCGAGTGACGGACATGATCCGAAGCAGGTCACCAAAGATCAGATTTTTATAGGAGGCAGTCATGTCAGACGGCGGAAAGGGTTCAGATCGCAGACCCATGGCGATCAGTGACCGGCAGTATCAACAGCGTTGGGATTTGATTTTCGGAAGGGACAAGAATGAAGACGGCAAAGAAAGTGGTGGAGAAAACCAAGAGCGTATGGGACTGGAAGGGCAAGCCGAGCGTGATGGCAAACGACAAGAGCCACGAGAGGTCGGCCAGCGCAACCAAGGGCAGGACATTGAATGATCCATTGCCTCCACATCTGCAAATTTACAAGGTGAAGAAATGAACGAAGCACGAGAAAAATTCGAGGCCATATTGATGGCAAAGGGCAAAGGTCAGCCCGAGTGGGATGGCCAGAAATACGACAACATCAACATCCAGACCTACTGGCGCTGGTTTCTTTTGGGATGGACTATGAAGGGCGACAAATGAATAAGGTTTTGAACATCGGCGCTATCGTTATGGATGAGCGCCTGCAGTCTAGGGTTGAGATCAGCGAAGAGGTTGTCTCCGAGTATGCGGAAGCAATCAATGATGGTGCTGAGTTTCCTCCTGTGCTGGTCTACTTCGATAGCATCAACTACTTCCTGACGGACGGCTATCACCGACTGCTGGCGCACAAGCGGGCGGAGAAGGTCAGCATCTTGTGCGATGTGCGTCCCGGCTCGATCACTGATGCCATATTTCATTCCACCGGGGTCAATACAATCCACGGCATGCGGCGCACCTACGCTGACAAGCGCAAGGCTGTGATGACGCTGCTGGAAGACTTTGAGTGGGAGCGCATGAGCAACACGGAGATTGCCAAGCACTGCCATGTGTCCCCATCGTTCGTGTCCGACTTGCGCAAGGGCGCTGGCAAAGACACTGGCGACACGGTGAAGTACAAGACCTCGACCGGCAAGGTCATGGAGAAGAAGAAGGCCCCGGGCCGCGCACCGAAAGAGTTCGAGCTCAAAGGCCCAGAGATCACGCCACCACCCCCAGTGCAAGACGATCAGAACCAAGAGGCCATCGACATGCTGTTGGCTGAGAACGAGGAGCTGAAGGCGCGTGTTGCAGTGGTTGCCATGGAAGGCACACTCGAAGAGAAGCAGGCTGCTGGCGACTTGATCACCGAGTTGCGCGAGGAGCTGCGCATCACCAAGATCGAGCTGGCCGCAGTCAAGCAAAGCCGTGATCAGTACCAGTCAGAGAACAGCCAGCTCAAGAAGCAAGTGCTGTCGATGCAGCGTCAACTCAAGAAAGCTGAGTGATCTTTGCCCAAGCCAGCGGGCATGTGTGCTGGCAGTTGGAGAAACAAATGAGTTTGCAATTACGAGATTACCAGTCCGGATCGCTGGATGGTTTGAGGCAGGGTTTCGCTGCCGGTTACAAGGCGCAGATGCTGTACGCCCCAACAGGAGCTGGCAAGACTGAGATGGCCATCGCCCTGCTCGACGCCACAAAGAAGAAGGGCAACAGAGCAGCGATGATTCTGGACCGCATCATTCTGTGCGACCAGACAAGCCAACGCCTTGAAAGGTACGACATTGATCATGGCGTGCTGCAGTCGGGCCACTGGCGGTATCGACCATACGAGAACATCCAAGTGTGCAGTGCTCAGACGCTGGAGAAGCGCGGCTCCTTTCCCGGCCTGACTTTGATGATTGTTGACGAGGCGCACGCCATGCGCAGGCAGACCATCGAGTTCATCAAGAACAATCCTGACATCAAGGTCATTGGGTTGTCTGCATCACCCTTCACGAAGGGACTGGGCACCGTGTACGAGCATGTTGTCAGCACGGTCACGACCAAAGAGTTGGTGGATCAGAAGGTGCTGTGCCCACTGCGCGTGTTCGTTGCCAAAGAGATCGACATGACTGGGGCCAAGAAGGTGGCAGGCGAGTGGAGTCAGGCCGAGTCCACCAAGCGCGGCATGCAAATCACTGGCGACATTGTGTCCGAATGGATCAAGAAGACGCACGAGATATTTGGCCGGCCTCGCAAGACCATCATCTTCTGCTCAGGTGTTGAGCATGGTGCCGACCTGTCAAAGAAGTTCGCGGAGCAAGGCTACAACTTCATCAGCATCTCCTACAAGGATGATGACGATTTCAAGCGCGAGGTCATAGAAGACTTCAGCAAGCCCGACACGGAGATTCATGGCTTGATCGCCACCGACATCTTGACCAAGGGATTTGACGTCCCTGATGTGATGATCGGCGTGAGCGCTCGGCCATTCAGCAAGTCGCTATCTTCTCACGTTCAGCAGATGGGGCGCGTGATGCGCGGCTATCCGGACAAAGAGTTTGCAGTGTGGCTGGATCATGCGGGCAACTACGTTCGCTTCCAAGAAGACTGGGAAGAGATTTACAACAACGGCGTGCATGAGCTGGATGACGCACGCGAGAAGGCCAAGAAAGAAAAGACCGACAAGGAAAAGGAAGCAGCCAAGTGCCCAAAGTGCGGCCACCTGTGGGCTGGCGGTTCGGACACTTGCCTTCACTGCGGCTACACCCGCGAGAAGCGCAGCATGGTCGAGTCAGTACCGGGAGAAATGGAGGAGCTCAAAGCAGCGGCCTCTCGGGAAAGCAAGCAAGACTGGTACAGCATGTGCCAATACATGGTCAAGAACCACGGATGGAGCACAGGCCGAGCCGCCCACACCTATAAAGACAAGTTTGGAGTCTGGCCCAAGGGTCTGGCGGAAACGTCGAAAGCCCCGAGCATAGAGTTCAACAAGGCAGTGAAGGCTGCGCTGATTCGATATTTGAAACGCAAGTCGAAGTAATGGCTAAAATGGCAAAGCCGGTCAATGCTGAACACATTGACCGGCTTCTAATCAATCAGCGTAGAGGCGCTTCATGACTCAAAATATTCTATCAAAAAGTTGCAACAAGTGCGGCCAAGAAAAGCCGCATTCAGATTTCTGCTTGAGGAAAAAATCCAAAGATGGATTGAACTGGTGGTGCAAATCTTGCTCAGCAGATTACTTGCGTTTGTGGAAACTATTAAACGCAGACAAAAAGCGGGAAGCCAACAAAAAGTGGCGTGAAGAAAACCCAGACAAGGTTAAGGCCAGCTCTGCAAAGTGGTATGCGGCAAATTCGCAAAAGTCTTTAGCCTACACAAAGCTATGGTACGAGTCAAACAAAGAGAAAGCGCTAGCAACAAGGGCGGCATGGAAGGCTGCAAACAAAGATAGAGCGATGGCCGCTACAAAGGCATGGCAATCCAAAAACAGAGACAAAGTTAGGGCCGCTGTAAAAAAGTGGCAACAGCTAAATCCTGATGCGGCCAAAGCAATCAACCAAAACAGAAGAGCTAGGGAGAAGCAGGCCATTGGCAAGCTATCACCAGACCTGTCGAAAAAATTGTTTGCCTTACAAAAAGGAAAGTGCGCCTGCTGCAAAAAGCCGTTAGGTGACGATTACCACATGGATCACATCATGCCGCTGGCGCTTGGTGGCACAAACACCGATGACAACATCCAGTTGCTCAGAGCTAAGTGCAACAATCAGAAGTACAAAAAACATCCGATTGATTTCATGCAAGAACGCGGATATTTGCTTTGAACAATCCGTTACCTGAAAGGCAAGAAATGATCTATGGTTGCCACAACAGAGAACCCTACAAGCGGTTCTACAAAGGGCAGGATGGCTGGTTCAATGGCAAGCGCATTGATGTCACCATCGACTTCACGATGACGCCCGACTGTCAGTACACCAAGACCGATCTGGGCCGCAAGGACGAGCGCTGCATTGGTTGTAAGTGGAGGATGCCAGATGCACTTCCTTGACTTCTGCCGCCTGCACGGCATCTTGGTTGACCGTGAGCCGCCCATCGGCGTGTGGAAGCGCTACCCTACAGAGGACAAGCGGCACCATCGCAACGGCGCTGTGAAGTTTATGGGTAGTCATGGCTTCGTGCAGAACCACGCCACCGAAACAGAGATCAGCGTTTGGCACGCAGACGGTGACGCTGTGATCGACCCCAACAAGGCACGCAAAGCAATCGAGGCAGCCGATCGTGACATCCGCGAGAAGCAGCAACTGGCAGCACGCAAGGCCGCAACGATCCTGAACCAGTGCCAGATTGGCTTTCACCCTTACCTTGAGCGCAAAGGATTCAAGGACGAACAGGGCAACGTGTGGAAGACTGATGACGGCCTGCTGCTTGTGATCCCCATGCGAGTCGGGCACCAGCTTGTCGGCTGTCAAATCATCAGGGAGGATGGCTCTAAGCGTTTTCTTCATGGGCAGAGAACCTCAAACGCAACTTTTACATTTGATAATAAAGGACCTCACATTCTTGTTGAGGGTTACGCGACAGCACTTTCTGTTAGGGCGACTTTGAAGGCACTTAAAAGACGCTACACACTGCACGTTTGCTTCAGCGCTGGAAATCTAGCCAAGGTGGCAGCAACCCTTCCAAAAGGATTTGTCGTTTGCGATAACGATGCCAGTAGGACGGGGGAGAACACCACAATCAAGACTGGCTTCCCGTACTGGATGAGCGACACCATTGGCGAAGACTTCAACGACTTTCACCAGAGAGTTGGACTCTTCAAGGCGTCTCAATCGCTTGGTAAGGTCATCAAGTAGAATTGCTGTGTGGCTACCTTTAGCGGGGGAAAAGCAGCTTGAATCACTGCCTGCCACACACTCATATGATTCGTACATGAGAGATTCATCATGAAAACCTGCACAACATGTTGCGAGGCGAAGTCCTTGCTTGATTTCAACGTCAAAAAATCATCACCAGATGGTCGAGCCACTCGTTGTAGGGCTTGTAGTAAAAGTGCGCAAACCGCATACCGTGCAGAAAATTCAGAGAATCTCAAGGAGCGTCAAGCCGCATACAGAAAGAACAATCCCGACAGGCTGAGGGAAAGAAAGGCCGCAGATTACCAAAGAAGGGCTGAATATGTGAAGAAAAAATCGGCAGCTTGGTACGGCGCAAACAAAGAGAGGGCCAGCATCTGCGGCAAAAAAAGATACAGCGAAAAAGCCGAGGAAATAAAGCAAAGAGTTAAAAGATACAGGCTTTCCAATCCAGAAAAAATTAGACTGGACCAAGCCAAACACAGGCTTAAAAATAAAGACAAGGCAAAAGCCTATCATGCTGCGTGGAGAGCCAAAAATCCAGCGATCAGCAAATTGCACAGGCAAAACAGAAGAGCAAGACTAAGCGCAACAACCGGAAAACTTTCGCACAACCTTGAGGGTAAACTTTTTAGGTTGCAAAAAGGAATGTGCGCTTGCTGCAAGAAGCCGCTAGGTGACGACTACCACATGGATCACATCATGCCGCTGGCTTTGGGTGGCACCAACACTGACGACAACATACAGTTGCTCAGGGCTAAGTGCAACAGGCAGAAGAGCGCAAAGCACCCTATTGAATTCATGCAGTCTCGTGGATTTTTACTTTAACCAGTCTATTCAAGTGCTCACAGGCACTGGACAAAATGTTTCGCAAGGAGAAGGTATGACAAGAGAAGACATTATTGCAATGGCGCTGGAGGCCGGGTTTGAAGCTGACCCCGACAATGTTTGGATCACAGACGGTTACTGGTTCAAAGAACTAGCCCGCTTCGCAGACCTTGTGGCCGCAGCAGAGCGTAAAAATTTCTGCGCCGCATTACGGCAAATGCATGATTCATATTCATTGGCAAGTGATCCATCAGCTCTCAAGAAAAGGAGCCAGTCATGAACAACCATCAAACCGTCCAAGTATTCAAAGCCCTGCTGAAGGGGCCACTCAGCCGCCACGAGCTATCCAGAGTCACAAATTCTTGCCCCACCGCTGTGGGCAGGTTGCTCAACGTGATGAGGGCCAATGGCTTGATCTATGTCGTGGGCTACACGAATGATGGCGATGGGCGCAACCGGGTGAAGATTTACACCATTGGCGAAGGAGAGGATGTAAAGCCTGTGAGGAGGACGCGCACGCAGGCAGAGCGAAGCCGCAAGAGCTACCTCAAGAAGAAGGAGTCCAAGAACACATTCACGCCCAAGACCACATTCGTCGGTGGCGCGAGCTTGTGGCAATAAAAAAGCCCGCGACTGAGGCGAGCTTTTTTGGTAGCATCTCCGCAAGGTGCTACTGGTAGTTCTTGCAGTATGTCAGAGGCTGGACGGCCAGTCGGTCAGGGTGATCGAGTGAGGCCAGTTCCAGCTTCTGCATGATTTCAAACCCGATATCAATCGCGTTCGGCCCGGTGCCTACCATCTCCGCAATGGCAGACACCCGGCCATCTTCATCCTCAATCAAATGGATCGAGAACAGGGTTTTTTTCGAGTTCTTTGATGGCAATAACACGGGTTTCTTTCAAGTCTCGGTCATCGTACATCAAAGCCTTGTCGTTGACCATGCGCAGGGCGTGAAGGCGGGTGGCAGCTTCTATGTCAAGCTGGAATCTGACAGTTCTTTCGATGGTCATGCGGTAGATGGGCATAATTACTCCGGCACATCTATTTCGTCGCCCAGCTTGCTGGCAACGTAGCACCGCATGGCGGCGATCAGGGGTGTTGGGCCTTCACCTGTGTTTGCGTCGGTGAATGCTTTCCAACATTCCCACGATTTGCCAGTGGCAATACCTTCACGCTCAATGATCGGCCCGCCGTGGTTCCACCACGTTGAGTATTCAGGGTATGCAGTTTGGTAGCTGGCGGGTTCGCCTTCACCATCCCACAACGCTCCCTCACACTTCGCCACTGCCCAATCAAGGGCAGCGCCTGTCAGTTCTGATGTTTTCATGATTTATTCCAAGTAAAGAAACACAGCCAAGAAAATGGCCAGCAGCAAAAAGATCACGCGCTCTGCTTTGTCGCTGACAATTTCCACAGCGGTGGGAATGGGTTTGGCGGGGCCGGTGTATTTCATGCGGCCCCCGTTGCTTTGTTGATGGCGGCGCGGGCATCCACCACATCCGGGTGATCTTTATGCATCTCGCTGGGGAATGACTCCGCCATATTTACAAGCGTTTCCAAAGCCTCTAAAAGATCAGGCGCTGCGGCGATCAAAAAAGCATTTGCACGCTTCTGTTCTTCGGAAATGGTTTGACGATCCGGGATGTTTGCCACTGTTGTGCGGCTTACTCCTTTAACCGGAACCACAATGCTGTACGGATTTGTCTTCCAGCCACCCATCTGTTTAGCGGCGTTGTGCGAGACTTTCCACGGCCCCGGTGTGTGTTGTGTGTTCATGGCATCTTCCTTTCAATCAAAACTTCTGCGGCCAGCTTGCACTGGTCAATGGTCAGTCGGTCGGCAGCTTCCTCGCAAGCACGGATAAGGCGCATGGCCTCGGTCATGGCTTGGGGGCTGGTGGCTCGTGCGCCCAGCATGTAGGCGCGGGTCAGTGGGTGATTTTGGTTTGGCATGGGTGTAAAAAATTGGCAGCTTCTCCGCAGGTGGCATCTGTCTCGCAACCACCCCGGGCGGGTAAATCCGGCAGCATCTCCGCAAGGTCACCACGGCGCGGGCGGCGCGGTTTTGCGGGCGTGCTCCTCCTGCTGGCGCTGGTAGTTTCGCACCTGCTCGGGGGTCCAAGGAACTGGCCCGCCCGGAGGAGGGAAGGGCCAGACTAGGGTTAACCCTTTCATGTGCTGCGGGCCTCGGCGCGTCCCTGTTCGATCAGGTGGCGGGCTTCGGTTTGGTCGTGCGGTTTCTCCGCGTCTAACATGGCGCGGATGGCCTGCGATGCGGCGCGGGTGCTGTCTGGTGTGCTGGCGCGTTCATAGCGGTGACCTGCGTTAATGTAGGCGGCTTCGGTGTGTGTCATGCTTTGACCTTTTCGGGGTGCATTAAAAGGCCCTTCAAATAGGCGATGCTGCGGCCTGTCATGTTCGACAATTCGCGCAAAGTCAGATTTAAATGGCTGTCGTAATAGTCCATTATTTCGCCCGGCGTGCTGGCGTGCGTTGGCTTTGGCTTGCGCGCTGGCATGCGGACCAGCCTTGGCCGATACCTCGTATGTAGCGGTTCGTCTGGACAAGCCCGTTATCCAGGCATTGGGCCAGGCCAGTTACGGCGCTGGTACCGAGTACCAGGATCAACTCACCAAGTTGATATTCCGGCAGGCGACGCAATGGACGGGGG
>ERZ650308.46-NODE-46-length-66711-cov-44.191671_pt1 | contig 66711 bp, 65 predicted proteins | sample MGYA00376244_ERZ650308 | MGnify/ENA primary metagenome ERZ650308 (study PRJEB26733, sample SAMN07839295) | wastewater metagenome | biome: small river; feature: stream; material: water | place: USA: North Carolina | collected 2016-04-26 ... | reverse complement strand
ATGTTACTTCTTTAGGATTGACCGCAGGATTCGTAATCGTTACCACTGGTGGAACTTTCACCACAACTGGGCGGTAAATCAACACCGTTTGTTTGCTATCCGAACCATCTGCATTTGTGGCAGCAACTTGTAATGTGTTTGCACCTTGAATCAACAATAAATTACCTGTGACTTGGTGCGTTGTTGGGTTGAACACAAACGGAATGTTCTGTCCGTTCAATTTTACAGTAATCTGATTTTGTTGCGTCACGTTCAACACCGTACTTTCAAATGCGTAAGTAGGCGTTGTTACTTCTTTTGGATTGACTGCTGGATTCGTAATCGTTACCACTGGCGGAACTTTCACCACAACTGGAGGTGTTGGAGGCTCCGGTAAACGTTCGTATATTATTGTAATTGTTTCTTGATCCGTTCCTACTTGATTTGTACCAATTGTAGTGAACACATTCGCACCAAGTTGGAGCGTGACATTAGCTGAGGCAGTTCCTGAATTTCTATTCCAATTAAAGTAAATTGGTCTGCCATTTTGCGTCAATTGAACTTGTTGTTGTTCCAACACATTGGCAACGGATACAACTAAATTGTAATTCGGTGAATTAACGGTAACATCACTCATCGGATTTCTATAATCAACGATAGGTGGATATTTGACAGTTGGCGTTGTTTGGTCGACAACAATAGGTTGTCTTTCTGGCTCAGCAATTGGCTGTGCACGCAACTGAAAAGTCATGTATAAACTCGTGTAGTGGTACCAATCATTAGCATATTTTCCTGTAGGCAAAATATATCCATCAAAATTATCTGCACGGGTAAACGTTGTTTTGTGTTCGATTCCCATTGAAAAACGTTTCCCAAATTGGTATCCTAATCCAAGGCCTAAACTTGGCATCCAATTGCGTGCAAATTCATGAGCAGGATCCTTAATCAAATTTGTTTCATAGTCTGGTAACACACCAAACACATCCGTTATGGATTCTTTGGAAATATCATTTGCAGCTACTAATTGGTCGTATTGAATGATATTGTCGTCCGATCCAAGCAAGTTACCAGTTGCTTTGTACCAGCTGTAACCTATTCCTCCAAAAACGTATGGATCCCAACCTGTTCGAGCACGCAAATTATTGGCATGTATGACCAATTCCAAACTCAATTCGTGTACCCGTGTTTTGTGGTTTAGCACGGAATATCCCAATGTGCTGCTGTAATCCGTTCCGGGAAGGTTATAGGGATAAATCCCCGAAATATCTGTCGTGTCGTAATTTTGACCGAACCACTCGCCCGTTAAATAACGTCCACGAATATCAAAGCTCAATTTACGACCATAGTTGTAATTGAATGCTTTCCCGATTGTTAATCCAAATCCCCAATCGTTTTTCTTGGCAACATCTGCTTTGGACCAAGTTGAACCAACATTTAACCCCCAAAACCACCGAGAATCGGTATCATAATCTAATTTTTGTTGTGCAATTGCCTGAATACTTAGCAAAAGAACAATGAATAAGCGCGTACAATTTTTCATAATTTCCAATTTTCTGTTGTAGTAACCATGACCGTGCCAAAAAAAGCAATTTCCATCATTTATTAAAAAAACAGAACGTGAATCTACTAAAAAAGCTTGTATTTTTAGTAGATTTACACAAAATACAAGTCAAAACGATGAATCACATTCGTGTTGTTAAACTTTTGTTAATCTGTTTTTTAAGTGTGCTTACTGGTTTTTCTCAACCTGTAAATGATGCTTGTGGCACTGCTATTTCACTTTGTCCAAACGTAAGTGTGGCAGGAACAAATTACTTGGCTACCGCAACTGTTTGTCCCAATTGTGATGATGACTTTAACTTTTGTTTTACTGGGACGAATTCGGTTTGGTACAAATTTACCACGAATGCGAATGGAGGCACAGCAGTTGTTTCTTTTTCATCGCTTCTATTCAACACACAGGCCAATCATGGCAATCAATTACAAGCGGCAATCATTGAGGCGCTTGCTCCTTGTGATGCCTCTACTTTTTCGCTCGTTTCCAATTGCGTCAACAATGCAACTGGTAATTTTCAATTAACAGCAACTAGTCTTACGCCAAATACGACTTATTACATCGTAGTAAATGGTGCAAAAAACAACAATGCACCTTTATCAGCAGAAGCTACTTTTAATCTAGTAGTGACTGGGAATGCGTTAGATCGTTTACCTGTATCGCTCACAATTGCCGGACCAACAACAAACATTTGTCCAAGTACGCCAACAACTTACGTCACTTACATTTCAAATTGTCAAGATACCAGTTTGTTTTCGTGGTATATCAACGATACCTTGGTCGCTTCAACCCTGAGTCCATTTTGGACAAGCAGTTCCTTTCAAAATGGCGATGTTTTATCGGTTAGTTGCTCTTGTTTTGATGTCTGTACAGAAAACTACACGTATTCATTAGGCGCCTTGTCTGTTGTTGACTTGTGGGTGGATGCGGGCATTGACCAAACTGTTTCATCTGGGACACAAGTTCAATTAACCGGACAATCAAATGGAATGACTAATTCCTGGGAACCTTCCTTTTTGGTCAGTAACCCATCCGTTTTAGCGCCCTTTGTCACCCCAAACATAGCGACAACTTATTATTTAACTGCATCAAAAAGTGGTTGTAGCTTGACCGATGCTGTTACGATCAATATAACTGATAACCTCATTATTCCTGGTAGTTTCTCACCCAATAACGACGGCACAAACGACACTTGGATATTAGAAGGAATCAATCAATTCCCAAACACACACGTTCTTATTTATAACCGCTGGGGAGAGATCGTTGCTGATATTACTGGTTACTCCGACTTCAAGGCGTGGGATGGCACAAACAAAGGAAAACAAGTGAGTGATGGGGTTTATTTTTACGTAATCGATTTCAATGACCCTGCGAGAAAAGAACAATTAAAAGGAAACGTTACGATCATTCGATGAAAAAAATAATTGGCATATTTTTTCCTTTTTTGGTACTTGGTCAACAAGTGCCTCACATTAGCCAATGGTCCCAACATCAATACGCGATTAATCCTGCTCACACGGGTATTAAAACCTGTATGGAAGTGCAAAGTACTATTCGGGGACAATGGATGAATATCGATGGAGCACCAACTACAGGATTTTTCACTGTCAGTGCGCCTTTAAAAGCAAAACGCACCAAATTTTTAAGTGCGCGTCACGGAATGGGTGGTTTGTTTAGTTACGATCAGATTGGTCCTTTTCAACAATTCAATTTTCAACTTTCGTACGCTGGACATTTTAATTTCTCTGTTGAAAACAGGTTGTCACTAGGCTTAGCTGTTGGCATGTCACAACTTTCCTTTGATCTGGCAAAAGCAAAACCTTTGGAAATCGATCCTGTAATAAATGGCAGCAACAGTGAACTCTTGCCTAGTGCAACATTTGGAGCATGGTGGAATGGAAAAAACTACTACGTTGGGCTGAGTTTGTATCAATTGATCAAACAAAACTGGAAAACGATTGGATCAGATGCACAATCGGTCGTTCATGGAATGGTGAATGCTGGTGCGCGCAAACGCATGACAGAAAACGTTACTTTCTTACCTGCAATTTATATAGGCTTTACCAAAAGTGCCCCACTCGATGTCCAATTACAAGCATTGTTCGATTACAACAACCGCTTGACATTTGGCATTGGTTACCGAACAACGGACGCATTGATTGGTTTCTTTGGTATGCGCATTGAAGACAAATGGCGGCTTGTCTATTCCCACGATTTCATGACTTCATCGCTACGCCAAGGCATCATTGCTACCAACGAATTAACGTTAAGTTACAGTCCTTGTCGTGGTGTCAACTCCATCAAACAACTTTGCCCTTTATTCGAATAAGACCTTGCTTTTTCAGGAAATAAAAAAAGCACTGTTTATAAGTATTCCAAAGTACTCACTTTTCAAGCAGCATTCTTGCGAAATTTGATCAACTAATTGACGTTGATTATGAAAAAGTTATGCTATATATTACCTGTTTTTGCTATTTTGAGCGCTTGTGTTCCTGCAAAAAAATACAATGAATTACTCGAGAAAGAGAAAGTTTGTAGCGAGGAATTAGCAAAATATAAGCTCAGCGCAACAGATAATGAAGGGAAAGCGAAAGAATTAACCAATCAAGTCGAACGATTGAGAAAAGAAGTGGCTGCGTTAAAAAAAGACACCTTACAAATGGGCGCAGATTTTCGTTTTTTACAAGCACAATATGATTTGATGTCGAATCAAAACGAAGCAAACGAACGAAAAATAGAACAAATGCGCATCAATGGCGCAAAAGAATCTGCAAATTACCAAGCAGATATCGAAGCAAAAAACGAAGAATTATTGCGCAAAGAAAGCGTATTGAATACCTTGGAAAACGAGTTGATCAACAAACAAAAATTATTAGCAGAACGTGAGGCGCGTGTCAACGAATTAGAAGAAATGATTCAACGCAAAGACGAAGCAATGAAATTGTTAAAAACAAAAGTTGCGTTGGCGTTGAAAGGTTTCGAAAACAAAGGATTGACAGTAGTTGAGAAAAACGGTAAAATTTACGTGAGTCTCGAGGCTAAATTGCTTTTCCAATCGGGAAGTACGAAAGTAGAAGAAGGCGGAAAAGTTGCGTTGATCGATTTGGCAAAAGTACTTGAAACGGAAAAAGATTTAGAAATCATTGTAGAAGGTCATACGGATACCGATAGATTGGTTAGTTCAAGTCACCCAAAAAGCAATTGGGAATTGAGTGTTTTGCGCGCAACATCGGTTGTTGAAATCATGACAGCAAATAGCGCAATGAATCCTGGTCAATTAATGGCCGCTGGTAGAAGTGAATTTCACCCACTCGACCCAACAGACAAAGCGAAAAACAGAAGAATTGAAATCATCATTTCTCCAAATTTGAACGAATTATTCCAATTAATCGGACAATAAAAATGCCTAACACACTCGTTATTGGTGCAAGTTTAAACCCGGAACGCTATTCGTACAAAGCAATCGAAATGCTACGCCAGCATGAACATGATGTTATTGCGTTTGGCCCCAAAACAGGAATGGTTAGCGGTGTTTCGATTGAAAATGAATGGAACAATAATTGGCAGGTGGATACGGTAACCTTGTATCTGAATCCGCAACGGCAAGAAGACTTTTACGAAAAAATCATCACATTACAACCCAGACGCGTTATTTTCAATCCAGGAACCGAAAACGACTTTTTCAATGCGCAATTACAAGCTGCTGGCATACTAACAGAAAATGCTTGCACCTTAGTTTTGTTATCAATCGGTAATTATTAAGCACAAAAAAAAGGCAGTCTCATAAAAAACTGCCTTTCCTATTATTGTTCAACTTACAAGATCAACATTGCGTCTCCGTAAGAATAGAATTTGTATTTTTCTTTGATTGCTGTTTGGTAAGCTTCGATCATTAAATCATGTCCACAAAAAGCAGAAATCATCATTAACAAAGTCGATAACGGCGTGTGGAAATTCGTAATCATACAATCCGCAATACTGAAATCGTATGGAGGGAAAATGAATTTATTTGTCCACCCATCAAATGGTTTCAACATGCCATCTGTAGAAACAGACGTTTCTATAGCACGCATTGACGTTGTTCCAACAGCACAGACTTTGCGTTTATTTCTTTTTGCATCGTTAACAATGTCAACAGCTTTTTGGTTGATGATTACTTGTTCAGAATCCATTTTATGCTTCGTCAAATCTTCGACTTCAACAGGTCTGAAAGTACCCAATCCAATGTGTAAAGTTACTTCAGCAAAATTGACACCTTTCAATTCCAAACGCTTTAACAATTCACGAGAAAAGTGTAACCCAGCTGTAGGCGCTGCAACAGCCCCTTCTTCTTTTGCGTAAATTGTTTGGTAACGATCTTCGTCGGTATCTTCAACAGGACGATTGATGTATTTTGGAAGCGGTGTCTCACCTAATTCAGTGATTTTTGCTTTGAATTCTTCGTAGGGACCATCGAACAAAAAGCGTAAAGTTCTTCCACGCGAAGTTGTGTTGTCAATTACCTCTGCTACTAATGAATCATCATCACCGAAATACAATTTATTTCCAATACGTATTTTACGAGCTGGATCAACTAATACATCCCACAACAAGCTTTCACGATTCAATTCACGCAATAAAAAAACCTCGATTTTAGCGCCAGTTTTTTCTTTGTTTCCATACATTCTAGCAGGAAAAACGCGGGTGTTGTTTGTAATCATGACATCACCTTCGGAAAAATACTCAATCAAATCTTTGAACAAACGGTGCTCGATTTTTCCTGTATCACGGTGTATTACCATTAAACGAGATTCGTCACGATTGTTACTTGGGTATTCAGCAATCAGTTCCTCTGGAAGATCAAAACTGAATTCAGAAAGCTTCATTTTATTCATTTGTACAAGAATTTTAAACTTTTTCTTTTTCAATTGTGAAAAAGAGTGCAAAGTTAAGTAAAATTAGGAGTATTTACAATGCTTCTGTTTTGAAGAATGTAATCCAATCATCAACTGATTTTGAGTCGGCTATTGAAAAAGCACCTGAACGTGTTCTTCTTAAAGCAATTAAGGTCGCCCCACTTGCGCATTTCTTTCCAAAATCGTGTGCTATTGAGCGGATATACGTTCCTTTTGAACAGCTAATTTCGAAGTCAATTTCAGGAAAACGTTGCGCATCGATGGTCATTGAAAAAATTTCGATATCGTTTGGCTTGAGCACCACTTCTAATCCAGCACGTGCTAAATCGTATGCGCGTTTACCATCCACTTGTTTTGCTGAAAAAATTGGTGGAACCTGTTGTTGTTTTCCTTCAAATGATGTGCGAACTTGTTCAAGTAACGGCGCATCGATGTGATCGATGGGAAATTCTTCGTTGTATGGTGATTCTAAATCGTAAGATGCAGTTGTTTTCCCTAATAAAATTGTACCCGTATAGGTTTTTGAATCGGCAACAAATCCTTCAATATTTTTGGTGTGCTTTCCAATACAAATAACCAATAAACCTGTCGCTAAGGGGTCCAAGGTGCCAGCATGTCCTACTTTTAATTTTTTCACCCCCAAGCGCTGACGTAAATTCCAACGCAATTTATTGACAACATCAAAAGAAGTCCAACCCAAAGGTTTATCGACAAGAATGGTGCTCCCTTGAGCAAATTCTGTAAGCATGTATTTAGATGATTTGAAGTTGGAATCCTGAAGCTAATAAAAAGAGGATAATAACTCCTACAACAATGCGGTACCAGCCAAATAGTTTGAAACCATATTTATTGAGGTACCCAATGAATCCTTTTATCGCTAGCAGTGCAACAATAAATGCAATGATATTTCCAACTAGCAGTAAATTAATTTGCTCGCTTGTAAATGCTGGATGATTATCAAAATAGTCCATTGTTTTTTTTAACGTAGCTCCTAACATTGTTGGCAACGCCAAGAAAAAGGAAAATTCTGCCGCCCATTTTCTGGACATTTTTTGAGACATTCCACCAATGATTGTTGCCCCTGAGCGCGAAACACCGGGAATCATAGCCAAACATTGAAAAAACCCAACTTTCAACGCTGTCCAATAAGTCATTTCTTCGTCTGATTCGATGCGTGGCTGCTTGAACCATTTATCTACAAAAAGCAAAAGAATTCCACCTAATAATAACGATATCGCTACAACAGCTGGACTTTCCATTAAGTCATCAATGGCATCAGAGAAAATCAAGCCCATGATTGCTGCGGGAATAAATGCAACAATTAATTTGAGGTAAAAATTGATCGATTGAAAAAAGCGTTTGAAATACAAGACAAACACCGCTAAAATAGCTCCCAGTTGGATAACGATGGTGAATAATTTTGTGAAATCATCTCCTTCAATGCCCATCATCGCTGAGCCGATAATCATGTGACCAGTAGACGAAACAGGTAAAAACTCCGTTAGCCCTTCAATGAGCGCTAAAATGACTGCATGCAAAAAATTCATTTCGTTGTTTCTTCTTTTGCAGGTGCTTTCGTTTCAGCTGTAGGCTTTGGTTTGCGCATGATGCCTAAAATAATAACTACAAATCCAGCAACAATTAATATCGGTGCAACTGTAATGCGGATAGTCGAAAACAATTCAGCTTCATTGAATTCGTTGGGATTGTCAGATCCACCACCGATCATTAATAAATACCCTAATACATTGATAGCCAAACCAATTAAAATCAATCGAAGGTTATCTTTTTTTACTGGAAAATCAAATTTGCTCATAATGCGAAATAATAAGGGACTAAATTAATATAAATCATCTAATTTCAAACGTAGGTACTTGTTCAAAGCAAACCAAGTTGAAACAAAGGTTAACAGCGATCCTAATACAATTAAACTCATGAAAATATATAAAAACGAGACCAAGTCTAAGTTGATTTCTATGATTGCTAGAATATTGTTGAGCGCGAAAAATACTGTCATTAAAAATGCCATGCCAATAAGTCCTGCAACAACTCCTTGCAACAAAGCTTGCGCTAAGAAAGGACGACGAATGAACAAACTAGTAGCACCAACCAGTTGCATGGTTTTAATTGTAAAACGTTTTGCATAAAGCGACATGCGAATGGTGTTATTAATCATCGCAATTGCAACGATAATTAACAATCCTGCAACTAGAAGTGTTAGCAATGCAATTTGTTTGAAACCTAAATTCACATCTTCCACAGCAGCTAAATCATAATTCACTTCTGCAATATTTTCAGGATAGGCTTTTAAAATACGTTGTTTGATTGTCGCCATTCCTTTTTTAGTAGCATAATCACTTGTGGGACGAAAGTTAATGGTTGATGGCAATGGATTTTCACCTTCAAATACTGCTAATATTTCCTTTGAATTTTCATCTGAGCCTTTGAATTCTTCAATTGCACGATCAGGTGAAATGAAAATCACTTCCGAAAAACAATCCCACGACTTCAGTTCCTGCTCAACTTGCTTGATATCTGCCGTGTTACTGGACGCAGTGAAAAATAAATCACCTTGCAAACTCTCTTTTGCTTGACGTTGAATGGTATCCAAACTCATTATCCCAGTGAGTACAATACCAATTAAAAAAAGTACTAATGAAATACCAATTACAGTTGAGATGTAACTCGTTCTCAATCCTTTTTTGTTTGTTTGTTCGATTGTATTTGCCATCGCTACGAAAATAGTTATTTTAAACTAATTACACGCTTGTATGCTGTTAAAAGGCAAACAGCCAATTGTTAAAAACAAGTTTTTTTACTTAATTGTTACCATGGTAGATAAATTTCATTACATTTGCTTCAACAAAAAAATAAATTATGAAAAAAACATTTTTATATGCTGCATCGGTTGCTTTTTTAGCACTTGGAATGACAGCTTGTGGTTCAGCAACTGAGGAAGCTGTAACGTATGAATTAGATGCTACTGCAACAACTCTAGAGTGGAAAGGTGACTACGCAGATGGTTCTCACAGTCACACAGGAACAATCGCTTTAGCTGACGGATCGATGACTTTCGCAGGTGAAACTTTTGAGAAAGGATCTTTCAATGCAGATTTAAGCACCATTAAAAGTGAATTAACGCCAGAAACTGGAGCGAATGATTTAATCGGTCACTTAAGTTCACCTAACTTCTTTAACAGTGCTGCTTTTCCTAAAGTTGCTATTACTGTCAACAGTGTTAGCTCAACTGAGATAGATGCTACATTAGCAATCGCTGGAAAAAAATTAGCTGCTAAAATTCCAGTAAAAACAACTAAAACAGCTGATTCATTTACTGCAAAAGGTGATTTCACTGTAGATTTTTCTTCGTTGAACTTAAATGGTTTCAAAGCTGATTTAGCAAAAGAAAAAGAAACAGGTAAAAAAGATCAGTTTGTAAAACCAGTTGTTGGATTCAAATTGAATTTGAAATTGAAAGCTGCTGCAAAAAAATAATTGCAACTGCATATCCATTGAAAAGCCGTTCTTGTAACGGCTTTTTTTGTTTTACACCTTCCTTCGTTTTCCCTTTTAAAATTTCTAACACCACTCATCAAACAACCTGCATTTTACTATTTTTGTAAAAAAATAAATTCATGTACGTTTTTAAATTTGGAGGTGCATCCGTAAAAGATGCTGCAGCTGTCAGAAATGTGTCACACATCCTTTCACTTTACCCAAACGATCAATTAGTTGTGGTTATATCTGCTATGGGTAAAACCACAAATGCTTTTGAAGAGATCGCGGCTGCGTTGGTCGAAAAAGACGAAAAGAAATACATGGAATTGGTAGAAGAACGCTATCAATTTCATTTATTCATCATGAATGAATTGTTTCCTGAACCACATTTTTACATTCACCATCAAATTGAGGAATTGTTTTCAGGACTGAAAGCGCGTTTTCAGCAGCCAGTTTCAGAAAATGCTGCTTTCGAATACGACCAAATTGTTTCACTTGGAGAAGTGATTTCAACCATGATAGTTGAAGCTTTCTTAAAAGAAGAAGGACACGCGACTACTTGGATAGACGCACGTAAACTCATTCGTACCAATCACGAATACAAAGAAGGTGAAGTCGATTGGAAAAAAACTGAGTCGCTGGTCAATGACTATTTGCTGCCAGAATTCAAGCAAAAACGAATTGCAATTACACAAGGATTTATTGGACACACAAGTGAAGGTTTTACAACAACATTAGGTCGTGAAGGTTCTGATTATTCAGCTGGAATCATTGCATATTGCACAAACGCACAGGGTGTTTTTATATGGAAAGATGTTCCTGGAATGTTAAATGCCGATCCAAAATGGTTTGACGATACCATTAAATTAGACCGCATTTCGTTCAAAGAAGCAATTGAATTAGCCTATTATGGCGCATCTGTCATTCACCCGAAAACAATAAAACCACTGCAAAACAAAGGAATTCCTTTGAACGTAAAATCGTTTATCAACCCAGACGAACCAGGAACTGTGATTCAAGAATCGGGTGATTTTGACCACCTTGTTCCATCGTTTATTTTCAAAATGGATCAAGTTCTAATGTCGTTTACCCCAAAAGATTTCTCATTCATTGTCGAGGAAAACTTGGGAGATATTTTTCAGCAATTAGCGTTTTTTGGGGTGAAAATCAACCTCATGCAAAATTCAGCTTTGAGCTTTTCGATTCTTTTCGATCGTTCCAAAACAGATCCAAAGCGCTTGTTGGAAAAGTTCCAAGACCAATACAACGTGAAATACAATGAGCAGTTAGAATTAGTAACTATTCGTCATTACGACGATGCAACGATTGCGCGTGTTTCAACGAACAAAACAATTTTATTGGAACAACGAACGCGACACACCGTACGAATGGTTATGAAAAACGGAACAAACGCGCAATAAAATAAACCTGTTAATTCGTTTTATTACTTGTTTCGGAAATGGATAAAATCGATTTCGCCATCAAATCAATGATGCGTTTGTCATATCCTTCTTCCCTACTTTCAAAAACATAATTGATCCCAGCTAGTTGTTTTTGTGCAAACACATGATAACTTTCGTGTTTTGTTCCAACTTTTGCTCCTTTATTTTTTTCGCTCTTAGCTAAAAGCGTTTTTTTATACAGGATAAAATCTGGTTCGTCTTTGATGTAGTCTATTTGGAAAAATTTCAATCCTTTTAAGCGGTTTTTTTCATCTGTTACTTTCGTTAATCGCGAACCCCAATCATTAATAATCATTTTAAAATTTGGGCCAACGTTGATTTCCCATTTAAAATCTCCTTCAACATGTGCAACATCGGGTTTAGTTGACGCACCAATGTTTGCTGTTTCGTCTGGTAACATGATCAACATTGGAATATCATAGGACGCCATGTTAAAACCCTGAAATTCATACAAGTCATTATCTGTTACAACTTGATCTGGCATATTTTCCGAACAAGAGGTGATACATAAGAATAGCGTGAAGTAGAAAAGTGCAGTAATTTTATTAAACATAACAACAAGTAAATTCTCTTAGTTTCAATAGTAATATTCGTAGACAAATATAACTTTTTTATCCTTGAAGTCTATATTTTTGCGCCCAATTGTAAAAAAAGCACAGCAAAAACGAACAAATCAAAAACTGTATTGTTTGTATGAATATTATGGCAACATATAAAATTAAAGACATAGAAATTTTAACGGGAATAAAAGCCCATACCATTCGAATTTGGGAAAAACGTTATGGTATCCTTCAACCTGATAGAACGTCTACGAAAATAAGAACCTATTCAGATACCGAGTTAGTACTACTACTCAATATTTCTTTATTGAATAAAAACGGCGTTAAAATATCTCACATTGCCAACATGAGTCAACGTGAAATAATTGAGAAAGCAGCAGAACTAACAAATACAGCCATTGAAAACACCTCTATTGACCAATTTATTGTTGCGTTAATTGATATGAATGAGCAACTATTTCGTAATACCTTAAACGAGTTAGTTGAAAAACACGGCATGGTTGCTACCTATCAATTTCACTTGATTCCTTTTTTAGAACGAATTGGTGTGATGTGGCTTGCAGGTACCATCAATGCTTCACAGGAACATTTCATGTCGAATCTCATTCGACAAAAAATAATATACGAAACAGAATTACTTCCGACACCTGAAAGCAATGCAGAAAAAGTAATCTTATTTCTTCCAGAACACGAGTGGCACGAACTGTCCATTTTATTGTATCACTTTTTCTTGCGTTCAAAAGGTGTTTATACCATTTACCTTGGTCAATCGTTACCTTACGATTCACTGATCGAGTGCGTTCAATACATTCAACCTAAAAAAATTGTAACATCTTGGCTCACAGCAGTCGATGAGAAATATATCGTGAATTATTTCAAACGCTTAACAGACGAAACGGATGCGCAAATTTTGTGTGGAGGCTATCAAATCTTACAATTCAAAGATAGTATTCCTGAAAAAGCAACTGTTTTTCACAACATGGAGGAATTAATTACATTTCTTTCCTAACTGTTTTTCAGTTAATTACACTTTTTTTAACCCAATATTTATTCTTTTAACAAATTTTTTATCAACAAAATTTTGTTTTTGTTTAATCTTTTATTTTCTTTGTTGAACAAAAAGTGTTTAATCTTTTTGATTTTTTATTAAACAAAAATAACATCTTATGTCAACTTTAGAATTTAATGATACGTTGATTGGCTTAGAAAGCTACATGAAATCATTTGCTATGACTTTTACTAGGAATGAAGAAGATGCAAAAGATTTAACACAAGAAACGATGCTGAAAGCAATTCATTACCGGAATTACTACACGCCTCAAACGAACTTCAAAGCATGGGTTTTTACTATCATGCGCAATATTTTCATCAATCAATACCGTAGAAAAGTAAAATCCGGGACGATTTTTGATAATTCAAAAGACTTGTTCATGCTTTCAAATGCAACAACTGGCGAAAGCACAACCAGCAATTACATGACAAGTATCGAATTGAACAAACAAATCAACAAATTATCTGACGAATACAAAAAACCTTTTGAAATGCATCACGAGGGGTACAAATACAAGGAAATTGCCGACCAATTAGATATTCCAATTGGAACAGTGAAAAGCCGTATTTTCATAGCACGCAAAAAATTAATGGATTTGTTACCTGATTATTCGTATTTTTCCAATTAAATGAAGAAAATAGTAATCTTAGGTTCTGGTATATCCAGTTTGACATGTGCATCATTTCTTGCTAAAGAAGGTCATGAAGTCCATATTTTAGAAAAGAATGAAACCATTGGTGGTCGTGCACGTCAATTTACGACACCTGAGGGTTTTGTTTTCGACATGGGTCCAAGTTGGTACTGGATGCCTGAAGTTTTTGAAAACTTTTACCAAAAATTTGGTCACACAACAAGTGACTTTTACGAACTAAAACGACTTGACCCCTCTTATCAAATTGTTTGGGAAGATGGGTCAAAAGACAATATTCCTGCTTCCATGGAGGAATTAGAAGTTTGGTTTGACAAATACGAACCAGGTTCTTCAACTGCTTTGCGCAAATTTCTTGCAGATGCTGCTTACAAATACGAAGTTGGTATGCAAGATTTGGTTTACAAACCAAGCTTATCGGTATTTGAATTTGTTGACAAACGTGTCATGGGTGGACTGTTTAAGATGCACTTGTTCTCATCATTTGCTTCTTTCATTAGAAAACATTTCAAACACCCGAAAATACTTTCGCTATTGGAATTTCCCATTTTATTTCTGGGAGCAACACCACAAGAGACACCAGCATTGTATTCTTTGATGAATTATGCTGACCTGAAACTTGGCACATGGTACCCGATGGGTGGAATGTTTGAATTCGTGAAAGCTTTCGAACAAATTGCGAAAGAACAAGGCGTTCATTTTCATACAAATAGTGAAGTAAGTGAATTTACTATCGCAGATAAATTGGTCATTGATGTTACAACTCCAGAAGGAAAAGTAACTGCAGATTACATCGTTTCAGGAGCTGATTACCGCCACACAGAAAAATTACTTGCAGGAAATGCAAACTACGATCAGAAATATTGGGAGTCGCGCACCATGGCGCCTTCATCTTTATTGTATTATGTAGGGGTCAATAAAAAAGTAAGCGGCTTGTTGCACCACAATTTGTTTTTTGACAAGCCTTTCGCTGCACATGCGCACGAAATTTACACCGATCCACAATGGCCTTCTGACCCGCTTTTTTATGTCAGCTGTCCATCGAAAACTGATCATACCGTCGCACCAGAAGGATATGAAAACCTATTTTTCTTAATTCCTTTGGCTCCCGATTTAGCTGATTCGGAAGAAATGCGTGAAAAATATTTCGATCAAATGGTTGACCGAATTGAACAACACACAGGTTGTTCGTTCAAAGAAAACATCATCTACAAAAAAAGTTATTGTATTGATGACTTCAAAAAAGATTATCATGCATTCAAAGGCAATGCTTATGGTTTGGCAAATACGTTGAAACAAACGGCCATTTTTAAACCGAAAATGAAAAACAAAAAAATCGCAAACTTATTCTACACAGGACAATTGACAGTTCCTGGTCCTGGAATACCTCCTTCGATTGTATCGGGAGAAATTGTAGCGCGTGAATTATTAAAAACTATTGCGAAAGCGAATTAACAAACACTCATTATTATGAAACAACTTTTTGACAATGTAAGCCATGAAATGAGTGCTTTGACGACAAAACGATACAGTACCTCATTCTCTTTAGGAATTAGTTTCCTTGCAAACGATTTACACAAACCTATTTACGCTGTATATGGTTTTGTTCGCTTTGCAGATGAAATAGTAGATAGCTTTCATGATTTCAATAAATCGGAATTATTAGCTGATTTCACACGTCAAACATACGAAGCGATAGAAAAAGGCATTTCATTGAATCCGATTTTGAATAGCTTTCAATGGGCAGTAAATAAGTACCAAATTCCGCTTGAATTGATCCAAACATTTTTAAATTCAATGGAAATGGATTTGGACAAACAAGCATACGATCATTCCAAGTATCAAACGTATATTCTAGGTTCAGCTGAAGTTGTTGGATTGATGTGTTTGAAGATATTTGTTCGAGGTGACCACAATGAATACGAACGATTGAAAGCTCCTGCAATGAAATTGGGTGCTGCATTTCAAAAAATCAATTTCTTGCGTGATTTACGTGCAGATTTCCATGAATTGGGTCGTACATACTTCCCCGGTGTTGATTTAGCGCAATTCAATGCAACGGTAAAAAAAGAAATCGAAAAAGAAATCGCTCATGATTTCCACGAAGGGTATTTAGGGATCAAACAACTTCCGAAAGACGCTCGATTTGGTGTTTACATGGCATATATTTATTACTACAAGTTATTCAAAAAAATACAAAACACACCAGCTGAAACAATTTTAAACGAACGTATTCGAATTCCAGACAATAAAAAATACCGTTTGTTTTTGACCTCATATTTGCGTCACAATTTAAACTTGCTATAATTGGAAGAAGTAGTACTAGTCACAGAAAACGACGAGCAAATTGGTACAGCCGAAAAACTTTTGGCACACCAGCAAAATTTGTTGCACCGTGCTTTTTCAATTTTCATCCACAATGGTCAAGGTGAAGTGTTACTTCAAAAAAGAGCATTAACAAAATATCATTCCGGAGGATTATGGACAAATACGTGTTGTTCGCATCCAAAACCAAACGAAGATCTACTAGTAGCAGGACGAAGAAGGTTGCAAGAAGAAATGGGATTTTCCACGGATTTAGCCGCTAAATTTTTCTTTGTTTATCAAGCAGATTTGGACAATGAGTTATCAGAGCACGAACTTGATCATGTGTTAGTCGGCGAATTTAAAGGTGAAATCATCCCCAATCCCGAAGAGGCAAGCGCAATTAAATGGATGCCCATTCCTGATTTAATTTGTGATGTAAACGAGAATCCGAACAACTACACTATTTGGCTGCAAATTATATTAAAACAACACACTTCAAATTTCATTCAAGCATTTCAATCATGAAAATAATACGCATCGAACACTTTAATGCAGCGCACCGACTTAACAATCCTGCTTGGTCGATTGAAAAAAACAAACAAGTTTTCGGTAAATGCAACAACGATAATTTTCATGGCCATAATTATCAATTAGAAGTACATTTGGAAGGTCCGATTGATCCTGAAACTGGTTATGTGATGGATATGAAACTTTTGAGTGATATAATCAGAGATGAAATCATTGAACGTTTTGATCACCGAAATCTAAATTTAGACTGTCCTGAATTTGAAGGTGTCAATCCTTCAGCCGAGAATATCGCTCGTATTTGTTGGGAATTGCTTCGTGACAAAATTGATGCTTCCTTACAATTGACCTTGCGTTTATGGGAAACCCCAAGAAACGGTGTCGAATACAGTGGTGAATAAATTAGTGTGTCTATAACATTGTATTTTCTTACAAAACTTTCTTAATTTTGTTGTTCAACTAAGGATATGCGTACATTATCAGCTTTGGGATTTGTCATTAGTATCATCGGCTTGTTATTAGCTTGTTATAATCAATTTGGTGTTGTGCCATTTTTGAATGATTTGATTAGTAATGCTGAATATACCGCTACGGAACTCAATATCGCACTCCGACAAGATTACGAAAACCGTCTTAACTTAATCAGTATTTTGTGCGTTATCATCGGTGTTTTCTCCGTCCTTTTCTGTTCGTTTATTTACTTGCGGAAAAATACAAGAATGACAATGATTGGAACTTTAATTGGCTTCGTTGTAACTGTATTAGGAGTAATTCATTTGTTTTCATAAACAATTCCTCTCTTTTTTTGTTTCTCAAAAGAACGTTCCAATGAAAACGTCATAACAATCAATTCAAAAAAATGGAAAAGGCTATTTTTTGGCACCGTCGCGATTTACGAATCAACGATAATGCAGGTTTGTTCAAAGCATTGTCAGCTGGATTTGCTGTTCAACCTATTTTCATTTTTGATGAAACGATATTAAGTAAGCTGAAACCTTCCGATCAACGTGTGCTTTTTATTCACCAACAACTTGAAATAATAAAAAAACAATACCAAGTTTCCGGCTCAGATTTACTAGTTTTTGTTGGTGATCCAGTTCAACTCATCCCTCAAATTGCAAAGGAATTAAATTGCCGTGCAGTTTTCACAAATAGGGACTACGAACCATATGCGCTAACACGTGATAAATCTATTTTTGACCAATTACAAAAGCTTTCAATTGAATTCATTGGCACAAAAGACCACGTGATTTTTGAGAAAAATGAAGTGCTCAAAAACGACGGCTTACCTTATACTGTTTTCACTCCCTATTCTAGAAAATGGAAAGAACGAGCTATTGAACACCCAATAACCTGTTATCCTTCTGAAGAATTGACTGCGCATTTAGTTCAAACAACAACTCCAAGCAAACTCGTTTCGTTAAAAGAACTTGGATTTGATTCGGAACAACTAGTAACTTTCCCTGCGAGCGAGGCAATAACTTCCATTATTAATAATTACGAGGCAACTCGAGATATTCCAGCTATTAATGGGACGTCAAAACTCAGTGTTCACTTACGCTTTGGCACAATTTCAATTCGATCACTTGCTTTAAAAGCGCAGCAAACAAATGAAAAATTCTTGAACGAATTAATTTGGCGTGACTTTTATCAAATGATCATTTTTCACTTCCCTCATTCAGTTGAACGTTCTTTTCGTTCGGATTATGATCGTATTGTTTGGGAAAACAACATGGATCATTTTGCAGCTTGGTGTGTGGGAAAAACAGGCTATCCAATGGTAGATGCAGGAATGCGCGAATTGAATGAAACTGGACACATGCACAACCGCGTTCGTATGGTTGTTGCGAGTTTTTTAACAAAACACTTATTGCTTGATTGGCGCTTGGGAGAACGTTATTTTGCGGAAAAACTACTCGATTTTGAACTAGCTAGTAACATCGGAGGATGGCAATGGGCCGCAGGTTCAGGCTGTGATGCCGCACCCTATTTCAGAGTGTTCAATCCAACAAGTCAACAAGAAAAGTTTGATCCAAAGTTTACTTATATCAAAAAATGGATTCCTGAATTTGGCACTGCTGCATATCCGCAACCTATTGTTGAGCACAAATGGGCAAGAGAACGTGTGTTAGCGCGCTACAAAGAAGCGTTAAAACCGTAACTATTGTCGTCTTAATTCACCAGCACGCCATTTTTGCAAGAACGAAGCCCAAGCAAATGGATTCATCAAATTATTGACAGGTGATTGACCCATGGTATACAAGCGTGTGTTTTGCTGGTTCATCACATTTCCATAGGAAATCGAGGCGTCAGATGAAACTTTTGATGCCAAAGCAGCTAAATTTTGACCTGACAATTGCCGTTGAGCACGCAACAATGCATCATCATACGGATTCATTTCAATAAAAGCTTGCGCAAATGCCTCTTTGGAAGGCCATGGATAAATAATCACTTCGTTAAAAGCTGCTGAATCAAGTTCCATCATGTGAATAATCGAATAACGGTCGTCTTTCAACGTATCGGGCACAATATAAGATGACGGTTTATGACCTACATAACGAAAAAGCAAGGTGTCACCTGGTTGAACTACAAGTGAGAAAAAACCATACATATCTGCAATCGTTCCACGCTTAACTGAACGGTTATAAATTGCTGCGTAAGGCATTTCTTGGAGGCTATCAGAAGAGATGACAACTCCAGATAATTGCACCAAGCGGTCATTTTTTGTTTGACCAAAAACACATGTTTGCACGAGCAAAACAAGAACGATTAATCCTAATTTCATACCAACAAGTTTACGCATAAAATGATTTTAGTGCACATTTCATTCGTAAGTTTAACATTATTAAACAAGATTTCACAAAAAATTAAAGGTATTGCTTTAAAATCTCCCTGAAAATAGTTACTTTTGCGAGAATTTATTCCAATATAGATTCAAAAATATGGCACTGTCCAATCTTAATTTAGTTCGAGAAGGTCTTACATACGACGACGTACTTCTTGTTCCAGCTTTTTCAAAAGTCTTACCACGTGACGTTCAATTGAAAAGTAAATTCACCCGTAACATTGAAGTAAACACACCAATTGTTTCTTCTGCAATGGATACCGTTACTGAGGCTAATTTAGCAATCGCCCTGGCACAACAAGGTGGTATTGGTGTGATACACAAAAACATGACCATCGAAGAGCAAGCTTTGCAAGTACGCAAAGTGAAACGTTCAGAAAGTGGAATGATTTTAGATCCAGTTACTTTATCTGAAGATGCAGTTGTTGGTGATGCTTTGCAATTAATGGCGGAACACAAAATTGGTGGTATTCCTGTTGTTGACGGAAATAGAGTTTTAAAAGGTATTATTACCAACCGTGATTTGCGTTTTGAAAAAAACAATACCCGTCCCATTCAAGAGGTGATGACTGCTATTAACTTAGTCACAACAACTGATGGAACAAGTTTAGCTACAGCTGAAGAGATTTTAAAAGAAAATAAAATTGAAAAGTTACCAGTCATTGATGGCAACAATAAATTGATTGGATTGATAACTTACCGAGATATCATCAAAGTTAAAACACACCCGAACTCATGTAAAGATTCGTTTGGTCGTTTACGTGTTGCTGCTGCAGTTGGCGTTACATTTGATACAATCGATCGTGTAAAAGCATTGGTTGAAGCTGGAGTTGACGCAATCGTTATCGATACTGCTCATGGACATACAGAAGGTGTTGTTACGCAATTGAAAGCTGTAAAAGCATTGTATCCGACACTAGAGGTTGTTGTTGGAAACATTGCAACTGCTGAGGCTGCAAAATACTTGGTAGCTGCAGGTGCAGATGCTGTGAAAGTTGGAATTGGACCAGGTTCAATTTGTACAACACGTATAATTGCTGGTGTTGGGGTTCCTCAATTAACTGCAGTTAACGATGTTGCACTTGCTTTAGAAGGAACAGGCGTTCCTGTTATTGCTGACGGTGGAATACGTTATACAGGTGATATCGTAAAAGCTGTAGCGGCAGGCGCTGATATCGTAATGATTGGATCGATGTTTGCTGGAGTGGAAGAATCGCCAGGTGAAACGATTATTTACGAAGGAAGAAAATTCAAGTCATACCGCGGTATGGGCTCTTTGGAAGCGATGCAAAAAGGTTCAAAAGACCGCTATTTCCAAGATGCTGAAGACGATGTGAAAAAATTAGTACCTGAAGGGATCTCTGGACGCGTACCTTACAAAGGAAATTTAGCGGAAGTCGTTTATCAAATCATTGGTGGATTGCGTGCTGGAATGGGTTATTGTGGGGCAGCTAATATCTCAACATTGAAAGGTGCTGAATTTGTTCGAATTACGTCAGCAGGTATGCGAGAATCACACCCACATGATGTAATCATTTCACGTGAAGCTCCAAATTACAGTTTGAAATAAACACATTCGAAATACAAAAGAAAAAAAGCTGGTCAATGATCGGCTTTTTTTATGTAGAATTTTCAAATAAATATTTAAAAAAATCTTAAATCAACCACAAAGTAATGAAAACCCAAAACATTATATTAAATTTGGGTCTTTGGTTTTAATCTAGTTAAATACAAACATGAAGAAACAACTTATTCTTGTACTTAGTGTACTTTTTTCAATACAATTAAGCGCTCAAAATGACGATAGTGTCATTGAAATAGATGGCAAAAAAGTAAGTAAATCAGAGTTTTTACAGATTTATTTGAAAAATAACAACGCTCCTAAATACGATCAACAATCGTTGGATGAGTACATGGAATTGTTCAAAAAGTTCAAACTAAAAGTTGCTGAAGCAGAAGCATTAGGTTACGACACTATTCCAAAATTAAAGAAAGAATTAGAAGGTTACCGCAAGCAATTAGCACAACCTTATTTGATCGATTCAAGTCAAAATAGCTATTTAGTCAATCAAGCATACGAGCGCATGAAAACTGAAATTCGCGCATCACACATTTTGATTCGTGTGGAAGAAAATGCTTTGCCAGAAGATACGTTACGTGCCTACAACAAAATCATGGCCTTGAAAAAACGTATTGAAGCAGGTGAAGATTTTGCTGCTGTTGCGAAATCAAAAGGAGGTTCAGAAGATCCATCAGCACAACGCAACAATGGAGATTTAGGCTTTTTTACAGCGTTTCAAATGGTCTATCAATTTGAAGAAGCTGCATATACAACACCAGTTGGAAGTATCTCAAATCCCGTTAGAACGAAATATGGGTACCATATTTTAAAAATTGCAGACCAACGTCCAGCTCGCGGTACAATGAAAGCTGCGCACATCATGATAGCTGTAGCAAAAGATGCACCAGAAGAAGAAAAGTTGAGTGCTCAGAAAAAAGTAGATGAAATCTATGCGAAATTGAAAAATGGCGAGTCTTTTGCAACCTTAGCAAGTGAGTTCTCAGACGATGGGCAAACAGCTGAAAAAGGTGGTGAATTACCTTTATTTGGAACGGGAACAACAACGCGTATGGTTCCTGAATTTGAAGAAGCTGCATTTGCGTTGAAAAACGACAATGATATTTCACAACCTGTGAAAACAGATGTTGGATTCCACATTATCAAACGTTTGCAATGGACTCCGTTACGTACGTTTGCTGAATTGAAAAAGGAAATTCAATCGAAAGTAAACAAAGACGACAGAGCAATCAGCACCCAATTATCTTTCATCACTAAAATGAAAAAAACTTATGGTTTTGTTGATAATTTCGCTAAAACTTCCAAATGGTTTGTTCAAAACATTGACACCAATTATGTGAAAGGAAAATGGAATGCAAGCAAATTAAAATCGGACAAAGTAATGTTCACGCTAGCAGATCAAAAATTTACACAAAAACAATTTGCAAAATATTTAGAAAAAAATTACCGTGCAGTTCGTTCAACGGATAACAGAACGTTAGTTGAAAAACAATATGCGAATTTTCAAAAAGCTGAAATTTTAGCATACGAAGAACGTCAATTAGATAACAAATATCCAGAATTCAAAGCGTTGATGAAAGAATACCACGATGGGATATTGTTATACGAAGTAATGACCGACAAAGTGTGGAACAAAGCAATCAAAGACACTGCTGGTCTTCGCGTTTACTTCAATGCAAACAACAGTAAATATGATTGGGGTGAGCGGGCGAATGCTTATGTTTACGAATGTTCTTCTAAAGAAGTAGCCGCAAAAGTAGCAACGCTATTGAAAAGTGATACGATTAGTTCTAAAACAATTATCGGTATCATCAACAAAGATTCCGAATTGAATTTACGTGTTCGTACAGGGAAATTTGAAACAGCTACAACAAGTTATTTAAAAAATCAAGTGATTAAGAAAGGTGTCAATCCTGTTTACCAATTTGAAAACAAATTTTATGTTGTCAAAGTAGATGAGTTATTACCTGCTGGACCAAAATTATTGTCCGAAGCAAAAGGTGCTGCTACATCTGATTATCAAACTTATTTAGAAAAACAATGGTTGGAAGAAATCGCAAAAAAACATCCAATTATTGTCAACAAACAAGTATTGTATTCACTTGGTAACTAAGAGTCGTTGCTTAAAATCACAAAATAATGTAAAACGACGTTTCAATTTTGAGAAAGTCAAAAAAGAAGCCGACATTCGCACAACGAACAACTTGAACGTAAAAAAAATATGAATAGCAAAAACGCAATTATTATCCTAACGATGCTGTTATCATCCATGAGTTGGGGACAAAAAGTAATTGATCAAATAGTTGCACAAGTTGGCGATAACGTCATTTTGTTATCTGAGATTGAAGCCCAAAAGCAAGCGGTCAAACAAAACAACACCAACGAAGTACCTCAAACAGATTGTCAGATTTTGGAACAAATGATGTACAACTTCTTATTGGTCAATCAAGCTGAATTGGATAGCGTTGTCATAAGTGATGAGCAAGTAGATGCTGAAATGGAAAACCGTTTGCGTGTCATTGAAAATCAAATGAAAGATGTGAAAGATGAAAACGGCAATCCAATTACCATCGAATCTTTTTACGGAAAGTCAAAATCGCAAATCAAAGAAGAGTTTCGCGCATCGATTAAAAAACGATTGCAAGGACAAGAAGTTGAACGAGGTATAACAGGAAATGTGAGTGTTTCGCCAAAAGAAGTAGTCGATTTTTACAATAAAATACCAAAAGACAGTTTACCCCTCATCAATTCTCAGTTGAGTTTCCAACAGATCGCGATTTTCCCTACAATTACCAAACTTGATAAGGAAAAAGCATTGAACGAATTGAAAGATATTCGCAAGCAAATCGTTGTGGATAAAAAGAACTTTCAAACCATGGCGCGTTTGTATTCGGATGATCCAGGAAGTGCTGCTGAAGGTGGTAAAATCGAGGCAACTAGAGGAATGATGGTAAAACCTTTTGAAGCAACTGCATACACCTTAAAACCTGGCGAAATAAGTGAGGTTTTTGAAACAGACTTTGGATTCCACATCATGTTGATGGTTGAACGAAAAGGTGATGATTACCTAGTTTACCACATATTAAAAACAATTGAATTCAGTCCAGATAGCTTGGATGCTGCGGCAAAAAGAATGGATGCTTGTTACTTGGCTTTAAAAAACAACACAATTACGTGGGAAGCTGCCGTAAAACAATTTTCAAACGATCCAAACACGAAGGAAAACAAAGGTTTCATTACGAATCCAATAACTGGCGAACAAAAATGGAGCATCGAACAAGTAAACCAAGTTGACCCACAAATGTTCATGTTAACTGATGCATTGGAAAGTGGACAAGTAACTTCTCCTGGTTTTTATTTCGACTTCAACGAACGCAAAAAAGCATTGCGCATTGTTCGTATCGCTGACCGTACACAGCAACACGTTGCAAATCTAACAGATGATTACAACTTGTTTCGAATGATGACAGAAGAAGATAAAAAAAATCAAGCAATTATGAATTGGACGAAATCACGTATTTCTACCGCATATATTCGCATTGATGACAGATATAAATCATGTACGTTTCAAAACAATTGGAACCACTAACTACAATTTTATTAGCACCTTACTATGTCAGACGTAGCAGCAATTGAGCAATTAGTTAAAGATTATAACGCATTAAAAAATGAAATTCATCAAGTAATTGTTGGGCAAGATGATGTTGTTGATCAAGTATTGATTTCCATTTTTTCACGTGGCCATTGTTTGTTGGTTGGCGTTCCAGGACTAGCTAAAACGTTGTTAGTGAACACCATTTCTGAAACGCTAGGTTTATCCTTTAACCGCGTTCAATTCACGCCCGACTTGATGCCTTCTGATATTGTGGGGTCAGAAATTTTAGATGAATCACGTCAATTTAAATTTATTAAAGGACCTCTTTTTAGTAATATTATACTTGCGGATGAAATCAACAGAACTCCGCCAAAAACGCAATCAGCTTTACTTGAAGCCATGCAAGAAAGACGTGTTACTGCTGCAGGAACAACGTATGATTTACCTCATCCGTTTTTCGTGCTTGCAACACAGAATCCAATTGAACAAGAAGGAACCTATCCACTACCTGAAGCACAATTAGACCGCTTCATGTTTAATATTTGGGTTGACTACCCAACTTATTTAGAGGAATTAGCGATAGTAAAAAGCACTACATCGGATACAAAAATAACATTGAATCAAATTGTAAGCGGTGAAAAAATTGCTGAATACCAAGAACTAATTCGCCGTATCCCTGTTGCTGACAATGTGTTAGAATACGCCGTTAAATTGGTGGGGAAAACGCGTAAAAACAGTGAACTTGCGCCACAAATCACCAAAGATTTTATTTCGTGGGGAGCTGGTCCACGTGCTTCACAATACTTAATCGTAGGTGCAAAATGCCATGCTGCCTTACATGGAAAATTTTCACCAGATATTGATGATGTAAAAGCAGTTGCTTTACCTATTTTGAGACACCGAATCGTTCGAAATTACCGCGCTGAAGCTGAAGGTTATTCAACAGATAAATTAATTCAAGAGCTGTTATAATCACTGTTTCAACAAGATAAAAACACAATAGTTCTGTCGTTTTTATACACTTGTAAACAATTTGTGTTTTAAAACATCTTGAACGGTCATCCAATCCGATTGTCATTTGACTGTAACTTTGTCACATGGCGAATGGAAACTCACTGCATGCATTGATTGCACTTATGGATGATCCCGATGAACAAGTATATGCTCATGTAAGAAATCGTGTGCTTGAAATCGGACCGGAAGCTATTCAACAACTTCAAACTTCTTGGGAAGAAAGCGATTTGGGCTTGTTGTTCCAATCGCGGATTGAAAATCTCATTCATGAGATTCAATTTGAAGCCTGCAAAACAGATTTAACAACTTGGTATGCCAGTTCATCAAAAGACCTGTTGAAAGGTGCTTTAATCGTTGCAAAATATCAATATCCTGGATTAGATGAAAAATCGGTTTTGGATTACATCGAACGCATGCGCCGTGATTGTTGGTTAGAAATCAATCCAAACATGACGGCATTTGAAGCGGTACGCATCATCAACAAAGTAATTTTTGAGCAATACGGTTTTGTAGGGAATTCAAAAAATTACAATTCCAGTAACAATTCGTACATCAATACAGTTATTGAATCGCGCAAAGGAAACCCGTTGAGTTTGAGCTTGATTTATAGTATAATAGCTCAAAAACTTGAATTACCCATTTACGGCGTCAATTTGCCCAATCATTTCATTTTGGCATATATGGACAACAATGGGACGAACTTGTTCATGTCAAATGGCAATGAATATGGTGTGTTGTTTTACATCAATACTTTTTCAAAAGGAAGTATTTTCCAAAAAGAGGACATTCAACAATTTTTACAAAGTATTCAGGTAACACCCGATGCTTCTCATTTTCAACCGTGCTCCAATTCAGATATAATTAGAAGAATGCTCACCAATTTGATTGCCGCATTTCAACAAGTTGGCAGTCATGAAAAAGTGAATGAATTGTGTGAATTAAGAAGCCTGTTGGACTAATTAATTGCCTATTATTTCCACTCCTAATTGCAATTCTTTCAATGAATTGATCATTTTTAATGACGGTTCAATGCGCAATTTACGCGAAGGCATTGATACTGAAATGTTATCCAAATTATCGACAACCGTAAACTTTACCGAGCACTTTCCTTCTGACTCGGAAAACAACTGTTCTAGTTTACTCATCATTAATTGATCCAACGCTTTTAACGGAATTGAAATATTCATCGTAGCTGTTCGATTATCTAACAAGTCTTGTAATTGTTCGATCGAAGAAATTGCAAATTCAATTGGTTTTACTTTGGTAATTTTATCGGGATATGGACCTTCTTGTACTTTACCACGAATGGCAACAAACAAATCCTTCACCATCAAGTGTTTGAATTTGAGATATGTATCACCAAAAATATATTGCTTCGTTGTATTCGAATAATCTTCTATGGTTAAAATTCCATAAGGTTTACCCGTTTTCGTGGTCAAATGTTGTGCATCGGTTACAATAGCTGGAATGATTAATTCACGTCCGTAATTCACTTTTAAATCACTCAACATTTCTATTTTTCCATTGCAAAAAGCATCTACTTCTACTCTAAAATCATCCAAGGGGTGACCAGAAATAAAAATTCCCACCACTTCTTTTTCGAAATTTAACTTGCGTAACAACTCCCATTCTTCACAAATTGGAACAGTTGGTTCGGGCATTTTGATATCCGATGCTTCTCCAAACATGGACACCTGCGATGAATTTTCGTTATCTTGAAGCGAAGCACCATATTTCAGTGCGTTCTCTAAAAATGTTCTGCCATTTGCATCTTGGTAAAAATATTGTGCTCGGTGTACTTGTTGATAGGAATCTAATGCGCCTGCATATGCAAGACTTTCCAACGCTTTTTTATTAACCAAACGTAAATTCAAGCGTTTTGTCATATCGAAAACAGAGGTAAAAGGTCCATTCTCTTGGCGTTCTTGAATAATGTTTTCAACTGGTCCCATTCCCAAGCCTTTGATGCCACCCATTCCAAAACGAATAGCACCTGCTTGATTAACAGTAAATTGATAGGCCGATTCGTTTACATCCGGACCAAGTACTTCCACCCCCATACGCTTGCATTCTTCCATGAAGAAACTCACTTGGGAAATATCATTCAAATTATTTGATAAAACAGCTGCCATAAATTCAGCAGGATAATTTGCCTTCAAATATGCTGTTTGGTAGGCAATCCAAGCGTAACACGTTGAATGCGATTTGTTAAATGCATACGAAGCAAATGCCTCCCAGTCTTTCCAGATTTTCTCTAGTACAACCGGATCATGTCCACGTTCTTGTCCTTGTTCGACAAATTGTGGTTTCATTTTATCCAGGATGTAACGTTGCTTCTTACCCATTGCTTTCCGCAAAACATCGGCATCACCTTTCGAAAAGCCTGCTAATTTCTGCGACAAAAGCATTACCTGTTCTTGATAAACGGTAATACCATAGGTTTCAGCTAAGTATTCCTCACAAGCAGGTAAATCGTATTTGATTTCTTGCTCGCCATTTTTTCGTTTGACAAAGTCAGGAATATATTCCAACGGTCCAGGTCGGTACAAGGCATTCATGGCAATCAAATCGGCAAAAACAGACGGTTTTAATTCCCGCATGTATTTTTGCATCCCGGGACTTTCGTATTGGAAAATCCCTACCGTATCTCCTCGTTGGAATAACTCGTATGTTTTTATATCGTCAATAGGAAAGGTATCTGGATCAAGATCAATTCCGTGACGTTTTTTGACGTTTTTGACCGCATCTTTGATCAAGGTCAATGTTTTCAGTCCCAAGAAATCCATTTTCAACAGACCAGCTTCTTCCGCTACTGAGTTGTCAAATTGTGTACACCACATGCCTGTATCTTTCGCTAAAGAAACGGGAACAAAATTGGTGATGTCATCAGGAGTAATAATCACCCCACAGGCATGAATTCCCGTATTTCTAACAGAACCTTCGATGCGTTGCGCTTGACGAAGTACTTGAGCGCGCATATCTGTACCGTTCGCAATGGAGCGTAATTCTTGTACATTGGCAAAATCAGCGGGACTATTGGCTAATTTCTCCGCTAATTCTAATTCATCACTGTTAAATATCTTGTTTAACGATAAATTATCTGGAATTAATTTAGCTAAGGTATTTGTTTCGATTAATGGTAAATCAAGTACACGTCCAGCATCACGAATTGACGACTTTGCTGCCATTGTTCCATATGTAATGATTTGTGCAACTTGGTTCGCTCCATATTTTTCAATCACCCAATCAATTACTCGTCCTCGACCTTCGTCATCAAAATCGATATCGATATCGGGCATTGAAACACGATCTGGATTCAAGAAACGCTCAAATAGTAGGTCGTATGCAATGGGATCAACATTGGTAATCCCAATACAATAAGCAACAGCAGAACCCGCTGCAGAACCACGTCCTGGACCTACGGATACGCCCATGTTTCGTGCAGCTTGACAAAAATCTTGTACAATCAAGAAATAACCAGGATAACCCGTTTTCTCAATCGTTTTCAATTCGAAGTCAATCCGCTCTCGTATTTCATCGGTTATTTCACCGTAACGTTTGGTTGCGCCGATGTACGTTAAATGACGTAAATAGGCGTTTTCCCCACGTTTTCCTCCATCAGACTCATCAGCTGCATCAATAAATTCATCTGGAATGTCAAAAGCAGGTAACAAAACTTCGCGTGCTAATCCAAATGGTTCAATTTTCTCTAAAATTTCACTAATCGATTCGATTGCTTCGGGTAGATCAAGAAACAATTCTTTCATTTCTTCACCCGATTTGAAGTAATATTCTTCGTTTTCAAGTCCGAATCTAAAATTTCGTCCTTTCCCTTTTGGCGTTGCTACTTGTTCGCCGTCGCGCACACACAACAAAATATCGTGTGTATTTGCATCCTCACGGGTTGCATAAAAAGTATTATTCGTAGCAACCAATTTTACTTGGTGCTTGTTTGCTAGTTTTATCAATGCAGCGTTCACTCTGTTTTCATCATCTTGACCGTGACGCATAATCTCAACGTACAAATCAGATTCAAACTGAGCTTTCCACCACAACAAGGCATCTTCTGCTTGTTTTTCTCCAACATTGAGCAACAAATTAGCTACCTCCCCGGACAAACCACCAGTTAAAACAATCAAATCTTCTTTGTATTGCTCAATGATTTGCTTATCGATACGTGGAACATAATACATTCCTTCGGTATGCGCAATGGATGCTAATTTGATCAGGTTGTGGTAACCTTTTTTGTTTTTCGCTAAAAACACTACTTGGTAACCGTTGTCTTTGACGGTTTTATCCAAGCGATTGCGGCAAACATACATTTCACAACCAATAATCGGCATAATGGGTTGTTTGTCGAAAGGCTCGCCATTTTCTTGTGCAATTTTTCGTTCTTCTGCAATTTCTTTATTGATAGCCGTGATGGCTTTTTCGAAGTGAAAAGCAGCCATCATGTTGCCTGTATCTGTTAACGCAACTGCAGGCATTTTATGGTGAATAGCTTGTTTTATCAAACCTTTCACATTCATTGTCGATTGTAAAATCGTGAATTGTGTATGGTTGTGTAAATGTACAAACGGAAGGTCTTTTAACCGTTGTCGTGCTTCTGATGTATCGACAGCTATGTTGTCTGTTTGTACCGTTGCTTTTAAATGCGCACTCGCTTCTTTGAGATTGATATGCGTCAATCCAATTGGCATGATTGCCGAAGGATGCAACGATTTGAAACGCTCAAAGTATGGAAGTTCAACTTTTAATTCCTCTTTGGTAAATACTTCCCGTCGAATCAATTCGAAAAAACAGCGCGTTGTTGCCTCAACATCGGCAGTTGCGTTGTGTGCTTCACCGAAAGGTACAGCAAATAAATATTGATGTAATTCAGTTAACGTTGGAAGTTTGAAACGTCCTCCTCTACCTCCAGGCAACTGACATAAGTTAGCTGTAACTTCTGTACACGTGTCCAATACAGGTAAATCGTGCATTTGAGTTGGTGTCTGTGCCCGAAGAAACTCAGCACCCATAATATTTAAATCGAAACCGATATTTTGACCAACAACAAATTGTGCTTGTTCAATTGCCAAATTAAATTCTGCAACAACATCCTCCAAATCAACACCTTCTGCGAGTGCCAATTCGGTTGAAATACCATGAATGCGTTCTGCATCATATGGGATATCGTAACCATCGGGACGAATAAGGAAATCTTTTGCTTCGATTAGATTTCCCATGTCATCATGTAATTGCCAAGCAATTTGAACTGCACGTGGCCAATTATCTAAATCGGTATAAGGTGCATTCCAATTACGCGGTAAACCCGTTGTTTCGGTATCAAATATCAAGTACATGCAGGAAAAAATTTGGTCGAATAAAATTAGCTAAAAACTACTAATTCACTGCAATAAAAATAGGTAGTGTTGATAACTTATCGTTGGAATTAGTCGACTGGTACCACCATGACTTTGAAACGCAAGCGTTCCATTTTTCGTTGCGTATTGGCCATGAGATAAATCGAACGATCTTGCAATCCGTACTTATCTGTCGTGTCAAAAGTTAGGTGAACTAGTCCTGTGTCTGCTGGCGCAATAAAAGCTGGAAATGTAATTTTAGTACACTGACAAGCAACTTTGTAATCGGTAATAAACAGCGTATCCGAGCCTGTATTGGTCACCGAATAATCGTGTTGCAGTACTATCCCTGCTTTTGTTTTGGGGAATTTTACCAATTCTTCTTTCACAAAAAACTCCGCATGCTGTGTAAAACAATATGCGGAGTTCAAGAAGATAATTGCACCTGCAATCAATCTCATAGTAGCTTAATTTGTTGGTGCTCCAGATGTGTTAACAGGACTAGTTCCTTCAACTGGTGCAGCTACATTTCCTTTGATGCGTAATATTTTTGTTGGCTCGTTCACAGCATTTGACGTAATTGTAACTGATTTGTTGATTGCTCCAACACGTTTCGTATCGTAACTTACTGTGATTACACCTTTTTCTCCTGGTGCAATTGGTTCTTTTGGCCATTCAGGAACCGTACAACCACAAGAACCTTTAGCTGTTTGAATGATCAATGGTTCTGTTCCTGTATTTGTGAATGTAAACGTACATTTTCCGTTCCCACCATTTTTAACATTACCGTAATCGTGCGTATCTTTATTGAATTCGATTTGCGCACCAGATTGCACTTGTTGAGCGAATGAATTGTTCATGCCAATTGCAGCCATAAGCGCTAACATGAATGTGAATAGTGACTTTTTCATCTTAATTATTATTTAATTAGTTAATCAAATGTAGTTTTCTTTTTCCATTTGGGATTCTCGTTAACACAACATTAACGAAACTTATTTTGTTGCGCTTGATTCGCGTCAATTAATTCTTCGAACGATAAATCGATATTTTTCAACCTAAAGGTTATGTTTTCACGTTGTTCAGCCGGTAAATTCGTGCCTTCTTTCAACAACATTTCGTAATACATTTTTACTTTTTCTTTGTTTCTTGGACGTAAAAAAATATCATAAGCAGTTGCCAAACTTTCCAATACCATTGGTCTATTTTTGTACAAGGGATAGTTTCGAATCAAGGTGTCAGCCAATAAAACAGATCGTTGATGCATTCCCAAACTAGCAAAAATGACATGAGCTTTGTCCAAATACCTTGGTGCTTCTTTTGTTTTTGGGAATTGACGGTAAACAGCCAAACATTTTTCAGCATACGATACACCAATCGCTTGGTCCGTCAATTGATTCACATCAACAGCATTAGCTTTTAATGAATCTTCAAATTCAACGATTGCAGCAATGTAATCTTCTTTGGTTTCTAATTTTTTCGGTCCACAAGCGATCAACATAGTGCTAACAACAGCAAGTACTAATAGTTTGCGCATCATCTTCCTTTTTTGATTGCTGGAAATTTCATTTTGTAACTCACCTTAACTTCACCTTGCGAGATGTTTGTCAATCGTTTGGTCAACATTCTTTTTTTCAAAACGGACAAATGATCGGTAAACAAGATTCCTTCGATATGATCGTATTCGTGTTGTATGATACGTGCTTTGTAGCCATCAAACCACTCGTCGTGAAATTGCCAGTTTTCATCGTAATACGTTACACGGATTTTTTCTTTGCGTGAAACATCTTCTCTGATCTTTGGAATACTCAAACAACCTTCTGCAAACACCCAATTAGCACCAGTTTCTTCTTCGATTATTGGATTGATGAAAACGCGTTTAAAACCTTCCATTCCTACCGCTCTTGGGTCGTCCTCTTCGTCTTCGTCAACCTCTGCGAATGGACTTCCATCGACAACAAACAGACGAATTGATTGTCCAATTTGTGGAGCCGCCAATCCAACGCCTGATGCTTCATACATTGTTTCAAACATATTTTCAATCAATTGATTCAAAGCAGGAAACTGCTCGTCAATTTCGACTGCTTCTTTCTTCAAAACAGGATCTCCGTATGCGACAATTGGTAAAATCATAAACACGTGTAATTTTTACAAAGTTAGAAATAAGTAGTTAAACGATTGCACGATTAAAAAGGTTAGTCGCCAAATACAACACGATTTTGCAAATAATCTTGTAAAATAATCGTCGCGCTCACCTCATCAATCAACGCTTTTTGTTGTTTGTCTCGTTTTTTTAAGCCACTTTGTGCAATTACTGCTGCAGCCATTTTTGATGTAAAGCGTTCGTCTAATAAAGCTATTTTGACTGTCGGGAATTGTTTTTCCAAGGCAGTTTTCAGCAAATAAACATTTTGGGTAATGTGTGAGTCCGACGTGTCTAAACGTTTGGGCTCGCCAATTACTATTTCTGTTATTTTCTCTTTGACAACCAATAGTTTCAATTCATCCATCAATTGTTTACTGTCTACCGTTTTCAAACCAAAAGCAAAAATTTTCTGGTCATCAGAAAGTGCCAACCCTGTTCTTTTTAATCCGAAATCAATTGCTATTACTTTAGACATAACGTTCTTTCTTTGAACTTCAAAATTACGCATTTTTTAGTGGAATTATTACGTCTGCTTTTGTGTGTAATTCAACTTGAAAAAGTAATTTTACAAAAAAGAATCACGATGCGATCAATTATAGAAGCAGCTTGGAATGACCGAGCATTATTAAGTCAAGCAGCTACAATAGCGGCAATAGAACATGTCATCGAAGAAATCGACAAAGGACATTTGCGTGTAGCTGAACCATTAGACGATGGAACTTGGCAAGTAAACGAATGGGTAAAAAAAGCTGTTGTGCTTTATTTCCCGATTCGAAAAATGGAAACTATTGAAGTTGGTCCTTTTGAGTTCCACGACAAAATGGCCTTGAAAAAGAACTATGCTGAATTAGGTGTTCGTGTTGTTCCTCATGCTATTGCACGTTATGGTGCGTATGTTGCTTCTGGCGTCATCATGATGCCTTCTTACATTAATATTGGCGCGTATGTTGACGCTGGCACAATGGTTGACACATGGGCAACAGTTGGTTCATGTGCACAAATCGGTAAAAACGTTCACTTGAGTGGTGGCGTTGGAATTGGTGGAGTTTTGGAACCTTTGCAAGCTGCTCCAGTAATTATCGAGGACAATGCATTTATAGGTTCACGCTGTATTGTAGTGGAAGGAGTTCGCGTAGGAAAAGAAGCAGTTCTTGGAGCAAATGTCGTATTGACGCAATCAACAAAAATCATCGATGTTACTGGTGAAACACCAATTGAAACAAAAGGATTTGTTCCAGATCGTTCGGTGGTAATTCCAGGTTCGTATACCAAAACATTCCCTGCAGGTGATTTCCAAGTACCTTGCGCACTGATTATTGGCAAACGAAAAGCGTCTACAGATTTAAAAACATCGTTGAATGATGCGTTACGCGAGCACAATGTCGCTGTGTGATTTATCGTTTCGAAATCTTATTATAGGTGATGGTTCGTTGTAGGGAGCATTTGTGTCTTCCTACTTCGAATCCGCGCAATGCGCTATGTTTAGTAGCTCTTCCTTGAACACGAGCGCGCCACAAGCGCCAAGAAGATGGTTTTAATTCCCGACGCATCAAATCAATGACATCTTTTTCTTTCAAACCAAATTGCAATAAGATGGCATCGAAAGGTGTTCTATCCTCCCAAGCCATTTCAATGATACGGTCAATTTCTTGATCTGTTAAATCGAATTGCTTCATGTTCCTATAACAATAGTAACTAAAAAATGTTTGCACAAAAAAAGCCACCGCAAATGGGTGGCTTATCAAACATATTGTATTTGCTTAAAACTTCACTGATAAACCTCCTGAAATAAGTGGTCCTCCCAATCCAATTTCAGCGTTTAATCCAAAATTTTGGTTAAAATAATAACGCATTCCTGTACAAACACGTAATGAAAATGGAATCAAAGTACCTGATCCAGAAAACGAATCTGTAGTCGATTCCACGTTATCGATATATACTTTTCTAAATCGAGAATTTGTTCCAGCTGCTACTCCAAAATAGGCGTCCAAATTTGGATTTGTCACATCAAAATGAAAGTTGAAACGCATTTGAACGCGCAAACGATTCATGGTACGTTCGTAATTATAGGTATTCAATGGATTCAATGAATCTATTTGAGTATAACTGATATTATTTGAGTTGTATATCACATCAAATCCCAATCCAAATGTTTCGCCAATCATGTATTCACCTCTCAAACCTAAAGGCCCAATACCTGATGCTTTAAAGTTTGTTGTAGTTGAAGCATCTTCAATCGTTTTGTAGAAACTTTTCCCAAGATTTGGCGCGCCATAATACGCATCAAAAATAAAATTACCCGTTGAAACGGCTTGAGAAAATACGTTACTTGCTGAAACAAGTAATACTAAACTGAGTACGATTTTTTTCATCTTGTCTTAATTTTAGTTAGTAAACCCAAAATATTGTGGGTTGTTACCAATACGCAAAACTGAAAAAAAGGTTGCAATAAAAAAGCCCGAATCAAACGATTCGAGCTTTTATTCCTTAATTATTTGGCGTATTAATTAACTAATAACTTGTGCGATGGCGCAAATTTTGTCAATGGAATTCCAGCTACTGCTTTTTTGTATTCTTCAATTGTAGGAGTGCGCCCTAAAATAGTTGACAAGACAACCACAGGTGTAGATGACAATAACGATTCACCTTTTTTACCTTCTGTATCTTCTACTACTCTACCTTGGAACAAACGCGTTGATGTTGCCATTACCGTGTCTCCTTTTTCAGCTTTTTCTTGGTTCCCCATACACAAGTTACATCCTGGACGTTCTAGGTACAACATGTTCTCGTATTTGGTGCGCGATTCTGTTTTCGGCGCATTGTCATTGAATTCAAAACCGGCATATTTTTGTAAAATTTCCCAATCGCCTTCTGATTTTAATTCGTCAACAATGTTGTAGGTTGGTGGTGCAACAACCAAAGGCGCTCTGAATTCAACTTTACCGTATTCTGCTTCGATGTTCTTTAACATTTGTGCCAATATTTTCATGTCGCCTTTGTGCACCATACACGAACCGATAAATCCTAAGTCCACTTTTTTGGTTCCACCATAGAACGATAATGGGCGAATGGTATCGTGTGTGTATCGCTTAGAAACATCTTTGTTCATAACGTCTGGATCTGCAATCATTGGTTCTGCAATTTGATCCAAATCAACCACAACCTCAGCGTAGTATTTTGCATTCGCATCTGGAGTCAATGCAGGTTTTTCTCCCGTTTGAATTTCAGCAATGCGTTTGTTTGCTTTGTTTATTAAACCTTGTAAGACGTGATTGTGGTTGTCCATACCTTTGTCAATCATTATTTTGATACGACTTTTTGCAATTTCCAACGATTCAATCAAGGTTTCATTTTCTGAAATACAGATAGATGCTTTCGCTTTCATTTCAGCTGTCCAATCGGTAAAGGTAAATGACTGATCTGCAGTCAAGGTACCAATGTGTACTTCAATTACACGTCCTTGGAATACATTTTCACCACCAAATTGGTGTAACATTTGTGCTTGAGTTGCGTGTACTACATCACGGAAATCCATGTAGCTTTTCATTTCACCTTTGAACGTTACTTTCACCGATTCTGGGATTGGCATTGAAGCTTCTCCAGTTGCCAAAGCAAGTGCAACAGTCCCTGAATCGGCACCAAAAGCAACACCTTTAGACATACGTGTGTGTGAGTCACCTCCAATAATAATCGCCCAATCATCAATTGTGATGTCGTTCAAGACTTTGTGAATAACATCGGTCATTGCATGATAAACTCCTTTTGGATCGCGTGCAGTAATCAAACCGAACTCGTTCATGAACTTCATCAATTTAGGGATATTTGCTTGCGCTTTTTTATCCCAAACAGAAGCCGTATGACAACCCGACTGATATGCTCCGTCAACAATTGGTGAAATAACTGTAGCAGCCATTGATTCCAATTCTTGCGCTGTCATCAATCCCGTTGTGTCTTGAGAACCAACAATGTTTACGGTTACACGTACATCTGATCCAGCGTGTAATACTTTTCCTGGTGTTGTACCAACTGCATTTCTGTTAAATATTTTTTCAACAGCCGTCAAGCCTTGGTTATCGTTTGAAATTTCTTTCGATGGAGCAAATACAACAGGAGCAGTAATACCTAATGTTTTAGCTGCAAATGTTTGAATTTTTTTACCAAATACAATAGCGTAAGAACCGCCTGCTTTGATAAATTCCATTTTTTGTGGTGTTAATGCTTTGGAAATATCAATTAATTCCTTGTCACCATTGTATAATTTTTTCGATTTTGTATTAATTGTCAAAACAGTTCCTGTAGCAACTGAATAAACGTGTTCCAAAATTGCGTCTCCATTTTCATCACGAACAAGGTTGCCAGCTGCGTCAACTTTTTTGACCCAGTTTTTCAAATCGATACCGATTCCACCTGTCACATCTACAGTAGTTAAGAAAATAGGTGAAATACCATTTGTACCACCAACAATTGGCGCAATGTTTACAAATGGAATGTATGGACTCAATTGTTTTCCTGTCCAAAGCGCAACATTGTTTACACCTGACATGCGTGAAGATCCAACACCCATTGTCCCTTTTTCAGCGATGAGCATGACGCTTTTATCAGGATGCTGTTGGTTTAATGCTTTTATTTCCTCTTGTGCAGCAGGAGAAATCATGCATTTTCCGTGCAATTCACGATCTGAGCGCGAGTGCGCTTGATTTCCTGGGGATAATAAATCGGTTGAGATATCACCTTCGCCAGCTATAAATGTAACGACTTTAATTTCTTCTGGAACCTCTGGTAATTTGGTGAAAAATTCCGCATTCGCGTAGCTTTCCAAAATTCCTTTAGCGATTTTATTACCTGCTTCGTAAGCTACTTTCAATCGGTCAGCATCAGCATCGTACAAGAAAACTTGCGTTTTCAACACTTCAGCAGCAGCAATCGCAATCGCTTCATCATTACCAAGAGCCAAATCAATCAAAGCAACAATAGAAGGTCCGCCTTTCATGTGCGATAACAATTCCAAGGCGAAAGTTGGTGTGATTTCTGCTACTTTTTCATTACCAAGAATTACTTCTTTTAAAAAGCGTGCTTTTGCTCCACCTGCAGGAGTTGTACCAGGCAAGGTATTGTAGATAAAGAATTTTAGGGAATCTTCACGGTATGCACTTGTCGTATCTTTGATTTGTGCGATCAATTCGTTCACTAATTCAGCACTATCAATTGGTTTTGGATGTAACCCTTGTGCTTTTCTTTCTTCAATTTCCTGGAGGTAATCTTGATAATGATTCATATTACTGCTTGTTTTTACTATGCTATGTGTTCTAAAAGTGTTTTTTTGCGCTGTTTGATAAGTAAATTATATAAATTCGGTAAGCCTATCAAAAGTCGGCAATTAACAAGAACACTTTCTTATTTATAAATGTAGCGCGAATTTAGTGAAAAGTGCTGAAAAACAAAGATAAAATTTGCTAAATAACTATATTTAAATGAGCGATATTGTGACTTTTTTAAGTGAAACCTTTTGATTTCAGAATTAATCCTTATCTTTGCACCCCTGTATCCTATTTTAGGACAGGTAAATAGTATAAACATCAAATTAGTTTAATTATGAATTCTTACGAAACTGTTTTCATTCTTACTCCCGTTTTGTCTGAAGATCAGGCAAAGGAAGCAGTGCAAAAGTACGAAAGCGAATTAGCTGCCATGGGTGGTAAATTAACGCATTCAGAGAGTTGGGGCCTAAAAAAATTGGCTTACCCAATCCAAAAGAAATCAACTGGTTTCTATTTCTTATTTCAATTCGATGCTGAAGGTTCAGTGATCGCTGATTTAGAATTAGCATTCAAACGTGACGAGCGTATTATGCGATTCTTAACAGTGAAAATGGAGAAAGAGCACGTTGCTTACGCCGAAAAACGTCGTAAAAAAATGAGTGGAGCTCCTGTTGAAGCTTAATTAATTTACTTTTAAAACAAACAATCATGGCACAAAATGATATTCGTTATTTGACTCCGATTAACATCGACATCAGAAAAGACAAATACTGTCGCTTCAAAAAAAGCGGAATTAAATTCATCGATTTCAAGGACGCAACGTTTTTATTGCGTTTGGTAAACGAACAAGGTAAAATCTTACCTCGTCGTATTACTGGTACTTCTGCAAAATATCAGAAGAAAGTAAATAAAGCTATTAAGCGTGCACGTCATTTGGCTATCTTGCCATATGTAGGTGATATGTTGAAATAGTCAGTAATTACATTTAAAAGACAAGCAATCATGGAAGTAATTCTTAAGAAAAATATCGATAAATTAGGTTACAAAGATGAAGTTGTAACTGTTAAGCCAGGTTACGGTCGTAACTTCTTGATTCCTCAAGGTTACGCTACATTGGCAACTCCTTCAGCTAAAAAAGCACACGAAGAAGTATTAAAACAACGTTCTCACAAAGAATCTAAAGTAGCTGCAGAAGCGGAAGCAATTGCTGCGAAATTAGTAGACTTAACTGTTTCTATCGTAACGAAAGTTGGTGAAAACGGAAAAATCTTTGGATCAGTGAACACTGTTCAATTGTCTGAGGCATTGAAAAAAGCTGGATTTGATATCGATCGTAAATCATTGAAAATCAAAGACGAGCCAATCAAAGAAGTTGGAACTTACGAGGCTGAAGCTAACCTTCACAAAGGTGTTAAGCCAACATTCAAATTTGAAGTAGTAGGAGAATAATTTCCTTACATTCATACAATAAAAAATCCGATGTTAACGCATCGGATTTTTTTTATGCACTATTTTTTACTATTTATTTAAACAACTCGTCAACTTTCTGAAAACGATAGGTGAAAATACTTTCCAATTGTTTGCGAACAAATAACCAATGTGCAAAACGGCCTAGTATTCCTAACGGCAATTCGTAACTAACAATGTCTGTCATTTCTACACCACCTTCAACAGCCTTAAAATGATGTTCGTGGTGCCAAATTTTATAAGGTCCTGTTCGTTGTTCATCGACAAAAAACTCTCCATCGTGTACGTATTTTATTTCGGTTACCCAATTCATCGGGATTTTTGCAACTGGTGAAACTTTGTATGCAATCATCAACCCTTCGTACATTTTATCCGGCACGTCTGTCAGGACTTTGAATCCCATGTAATCAGGAGTTATGACTTGTAAGTTTTTGGGCGATGAGAAAAAATCCCAACAAGTAGCTAAATCAGCTTTTACAAATTGTGTTCTTTTGAGTTGGTACATGTGTTTGCTATTTATTAATGAAACAACTCACCATGCAAAATGTTTCAAAAAATAACCAATCAAATGTACCTTGTATCCGTCAAGTAATTTGTCACGTAATCAGCAACACCTTCTTCAAGGGTATGAAAAGGGATATCATAACCTTGGTCGCGCATTTTTTGCATGTTCGCTTCGGTAAAATATTGATATTTATCGCGGATATCAGCTGGTGTATCGATGAAAGAAATGTCGGGTGTTTTTCCCAAAGCGTGAAAGGTGTTACTCGCTAAATCAAGGAAAGTACGCGCTTTTCCAGAGCCTAAATTATAAATTCCCGAATGTGCTTTTCCCGTCATTAAAAACTCAATCACCGAAACGACATCTTTCACGTAAACGAAATCACGCATTTGTCCACCATCGGTATAATTCGGGTTGTGCGAACGGAATAATTTCATGCTTCCGTGGGTTTTAATCTGGTGAAACGTGTGCATAATCACCGAAGCCATTCTTCCTTTGTGATATTCATTTGGTCCGTACACGTTGAAAAATTTCAATCCGACCCAATTTGGTGGCGTGCTTGTTTGTTCCAACGCCCAGATATCAAATAATTGTTTTGACCAACCATACGGGTTAAGCGGTTGTAATTTGGGCATATCCGCTTCGTTGTCATCGTATCCAAATTCGCCCAAACCATACGTTGCCGCAGAACTAGCATAAACAAGTGGAATATTGTAATGCACACAATGCTTCCAGATCATTTTTGAATAGGAAATGTTTAATTCTTCGAAAATTGCTTCGTCAAACTCCGTAGTATCCGTTCGAGCGCCAATATGAAGTACATGCGATACTTCGTTACCGAAATCCGTCATCCATTTATCAAAATGTGCACGATCAACTTTTGCAACGAATTGTTTGTCAGCTAGATTTGCTGCTTTTTCCGTTTTAGAAAAATCATCAACAAGGATTAAATTATTGATTCCCTTTGCATTTAAGGTTCCCGCTATGCAACTTCCAATGAATCCAGCTGCTCCAGTAATTACGATCATGAACTTATAATTTAGACAAAAGTACAAAAAAAAGGTTCGACTACCGTTGAAAATCGACGGGATAAAATCGGGTATTTAATGAAAATAAGTTCGTAAATTTGTAGTCAATTTTTACACCATTGGAAACAGTTTACATAACACGAAGAGAACACTTTAATGCAGCACACAAATTGTGGCGTGAAGAGTGGTCTGATGAAAAAAACGCCGAAGTTTTTGGTAAATGCAGTAACAAGAATTGGCACGGTCATAATTTTGAATTGTTTGTCACTGTAAAAGGTCATCCCAACCCTGACACAGGATTTGTTATCAATTTAAAAGAATTAAGTAAAATCGTCAAGGAATTGGTGATTGAGGAGCTCGACCATAAAAACTTGAACTTAGATGTCCCTTTTTTAGCTGGAAAACTAGCATCGACTGAAAATATCATTATCGAAATATGGAAGCTAATTGAAGGTCCAATTCGTATGGCCGGTGGTGAATTATGCTATTTGAAACTGGTAGAAACAGAAAATAATTTTGTAGAATATTACGGAGGAAGAGAACCATATTAAGGTTTATTTGTTCTATTGAAAAACAAACACGTGAAAGACGATTTATACAACGACAATGTAACCGAAAAACTAGCTGTAGTTTACAAGGAAGTACTAACTGAACTAGGCGAAAATGCAGATAGAGAAGGTTTATTAAAAACACCCGAACGTGTTGCGAAATCACTCCAGTTTTTAACATCTGGTTACGCCAAAGATCCTTCAGAGATTCTGAAAAGTGCACTATTTAATGAATCTTATTCAGAAATGGTCATCGTGAAAGATATCGAAGTGTACTCCATGTGCGAACACCACATGTTACCCTTTTTTGGAAAAGCACACATTGCCTATATTCCCAATGGAACAATTGTTGGATTAAGCAAATTACCGCGTGTTGTTGATGCTTTTGCACGACGCTTACAAGTACAAGAGCGTTTGACGATTGAAATCCGTGATTGTATCCAAGAAACGATGAATCCTAAAGGAGTTGCTGTTGTTATTGAATGCCAACACATGTGCATGCAAATGCGTGGGGTTCAAAAACAAAATTCGGTGACTACATCATCCGCATTTACAGGATTATTTTTAACAAACGACGCAACAAGAAAAGAATTTATTAATTTAGTTCAAGCAAAATTACATTAAAATGAATTCATCAATTGATAACTACTCTTTCGAAAGCAGTGAATCAAAATTAGCTGCAAAACAATTCTTCACAAAAGTATATGCGTTTATGTTTGGCGCATTAATTGTTTCTGGACTTATTGCTTATCAATACGGAAACGAAGCATTTATCATGAAATACTTCATCAACATTACGCCAACTGGCGCGAGTTTAAGCCCGTTGTTTTATGTTGTGATTTTCTCTCCCCTTGGTGTTGCGTTTATCATGCAACGTTATTTGGAGCGTTTATCGTTTGCAGCCTTGTTTGGCTTGTTTATGTTGTACAGTGTGTTGATTGGTTTTTCGCTTTCAACGATTTTTATCACATATACTGATACATCGATTTTCGCAATCTTTGGTATTTCAGCTGCAACTTTCGGTGTGATGGCAATCATGGGGTATGTTACTTCAGCTGATTTAACGAAATTTGGAAGTATATTGATGATGGCTTTTTGGGGAATAATGATTGCTTCATTGATCAATTTCTTTTTGGAGAGTGAAGGTTTACAATACTTGATTTCAATCATTGGTGTATTGGTGTTTACTGGACTTACTGCATACCACATGCAACAATTGAAACAGTTGGCTCACAATTCAACGATTGACGAAGAACACAAAAATAAGTTAGCTTTAATCGGAGGATTTACACTTTACATCCTATTTGTGAATTTATTTGTTTCCTTGTTACGTTTATTTGGGAGCCGCGATTAATTTCTGTTGAAAAAAAAGAAAATTGGTTGGCGCATATCAAACAAAATAGTACTTTTGAAAAAAAAACAACGCAATGTCAGATCATAACGATAAACACGACACCTTCTTTGAAGGAACAACAGTTGGAATCGGATTCGTTTACACTGTTATCTTATTAGCAATTGTCGGCTGCATTTTTGCATTCGGATAATAAAAGGAGGAGTTAATTTCCTCCTTTTTTCTTTTACCTATTTTTTCTAAACAATGCCATTTAATTCAATATTTGCATGGGTAATGAAAAAGCGATTGCATCAAATCGACTTGTTTCGTAAATATCCCCATGAAGTTCAAACTGAATTATTGGAAAAAATAATCCAACAAGGTACTTCAACCGAATTCGGTAAAGCACATCATTTCGAACAAATTACCGACTATCAATCATTCAAAACACAGGTTCCATTAAGTGATTACGAATCCTTAAAGCCTTGGGTAGATCGATTGATGACGGGCGAACAACAATTGATTTGGCCGACAGAAACGAAATGGTTTGCCAAAAGTTCTGGGACAACAAGTGATCGGAGTAAATTCATCCCTGTCACAAAAGAATCGTTACTCGATTGTCATTACAAAGGTGGAAAAGACTTGCTTGCGTTGTATTATGAGAACTTTCCAAATCGTAAATTGTACAAAGGAAAACACCTTATTATTGGAGGTAGCGCACAAATTTTACCTGTTTCAGAGGATGCTTATCAAGGTGATTTATCAGCTATTATTGTGAAAAACCTTCCGTGGTGGGCCGAAATACGACGCACTCCTTCCAAAGAAATTGCTTTGATGAGCGAATGGGAAGAGAAGATTCAACGAATGGCTGAAAGTACAATCAACGAAGATGTGTACATCATTGCAGGTGTTCCAAGTTGGACCTTAGTCCTTGCAAACAAAGTATTAGAAATATCAGGCAAAAAAAACTTGCGTGAAGTGTGGCCAAATTTGGAGTTATTCATGCACGGCGGAGTTAGTTTTGCGCCATATCGGGATGCATTCAACAAACTCATTCCTTTTGACGACATGCATTATGTGGAGACGTATAACGCATCCGAAGGATTTTTTGGCATTCAAGATGTTGATGGTTCAACAGAATTACTGTTGATGCTTGATTATGGTATTTTCTACGAATTTATTCCAATGGATTCGTTTAATGGATGTGCCTCAACCAATGTGTTGCGCTTAAATGATGTTGAAATAGGAAAAGAGTATGCACTTGTTATTACAACGAATGCAGGTCTTTGGCGCTACATCATTGGAGATACAATTAAATTCACCAACACACTCCCCTACCGTTTTCAAATTAGTGGACGAACAAAACAATTTATCAATGCCTTTGGTGAGGAATTAATTGTTGAAAATGCAGAAAAAGCTATTGAAATTGCAAGTTTAAAAACAAACGCACAAATCAAAGAATATACTGTTGCTCCTGTTTTCATGAATGGAAAAGAAAAAGGAAAACACGAATGGTTGATTGAATTTGCCCGAAACCCTGATGACAGCAACCGTTTTATTCATATCTTAGATGAAACATTGCGCGCAATCAATTCGGACTACGATGCAAAACGCATGAAAAACATGGCGCTTGAATTACCCATTGTTCAGCAATTGTCAACAGGAACGTTCAACAGTTGGTTGGCGAATAAAGGGAAATTAGGCGGTCAGCACAAAATCCCTCGTTTGAGTAATGACCGTGTTATCGTAGATGAATTATTGTTGTTATCGACAAACAGGATATGAAAAACAGAATTACATGCATCTTAATAATCGTTCATCAGCTCGTATTGGCTCAAAGTCAATGGGAAGAAAAGTGGAGTATTCCTTGTGATTCTACTACCGTTTGGGACATTGATCAAGCGAATAACAGTTTCGTCTACAGTCAAAACAACTTGATAAAACGTGATGGGAACGGAAAAAAAATAAGCGAACAAAGTATCAAATCAATAGGTGAAATCACAAAAATAGATGCTTCTAACACCTTCAAAATCGCTGTTTTTTCAGAAAACCAACAACAGATTTGTTTTTTGGACAATGCGTTAGCAATTCAAAACGAATGCATTGAGTTAACATCTTTCGACATTCAATATGCTGAAACATTTAGTTACACTGCTCAAAATGATCGTTTATGGGTTTATGACCAACTCAATTCAACGTTGAAACTCATAACCCTTGAATCGATGAAGCAACAAAAGATTCAAAACCTTCGGTCATTGATTCAATTCACAGCTATCGACCAATTATTTGAAAGGAACAACGAACTTTATTTGGTGACTGACAACGAAAAAATTCATCATTTCGATGTGTTTGGTTCATACTTAGGAACTGTTATAGTCCCGAATTCGCATTGGATTCAAGCCTGGAAAGATGGTTTTTTATCTGCCACAGCTAATGAAATCAACTATGTTGAATCAAGTCTTACTTCATCCATTCCTTTTTTCCTGATGCTGCCAGATGAAACAACTATTCTATCATTTAAATGGCAAGCAGCTTCGCAACTACTTTTTGTTCAAACAAGTACAAAATTGACTTGTTTTCAGTTCAAAAAGTAAGTTTTTTTCAAAATATTAAGCAAAAACACGCAAAAACGAATTTTATTTTTCCACAAGTTCTTTTCATGCACCTAGATTTTGTAATTTAGTCAATCGCAAAATAAAAGAACTATGCATATCGCAATCGCAGGAAATATTGGATCGGGTAAAACAACATTAACAGGCTTGTTAGCAAAGCATTACGGATGGGAAACACATTACGAAGATGTTGAGCAAAATCCGTATTTAAATGATTTCTACGAAGACATGCAACGTTGGTCTTTTAACTTGCAAATTTACTACTTGAATTCGCGTTTTAACCAAATTCAAGATATTCAAAAATCGAACAACGCTGTCATTCAAGACCGTACGATTTACGAAGATGCATTTATTTTTGCACCCAATCTACATTCGATGGGTTTGATGACGACACGTGATTTTGAAAATTATTTCTCGTTATTCAACTTGATGGATTCGTTTGTTTCAGCGCCGGATTTATTGATTTACTTGCGTGCATCAGTTCCTACTTTGGTGAATCAAATTCAACAACGCGGTAGAGATTACGAAGAAAGTATTCGATTGGATTATTTAAAACGCTTGAATGAGCGTTACGAAGCTTGGATTTCGACGTATGATAACGGAAAATTGCTCATTATTGATATCGATAACAATCGTTTTCCAGAAAGTCAAGAGGATCTTGGTAAAATCATCCAAGCAATTGACGCAGAAATCAACGGATTATTTTAAATAAATTATTCGAAGTACAGGTCTTCTGTTCCCGATTCTTCATCGTATTCCTTCAAAATAAGCGCAATATCCGAAAGTAATTGATCTTTTTGTTCGTTACGATTTTCGTTGCTTCCGAAATATTCTTTCAATAATAATTGAGATTCCATCACAGCGTGTTCTGGAGATGTGTTTTCGAATTGTTCTATCAGTGTAATCGCTTCGAATGCATCCAAGAAATCGCCTTCAATTGCAAACAAAACGAAGTCCGCTAAATACGGACTGAAATCCAACTTAGTATTCCAAAAAACAGCGGTTAATTCTCGTTTGATGGCATGAAACTCCGAATTTCGATAACATTCAATTAGCACATCGGTACAACTCGTATCTTTCAAACCAATCAATAATTCTTTCACTAATGCTTCGTTCTCTTTTGACAAGCCAGCTTTCCAAACATTCAGTATTGGAACTATAACGGAGGCATCACCATGCACATGAAAAGCTTTGATTGCAGTAGCAATCTTTGATTCATTACCACTTGTTAAATCAGTCAACAATTGATTTACTTTTAATTGGTGTTGTTTACTAGCCATTGTTCGGAACTCTTATTTGAAAATTTATGCAAAGGTACGAAATTGAGCTATCTTTGTTCCATGAAAAAGTCTGTGATTTTATTTCTTTTACTAATATCGCTTTTCAGCGTTTCATCGTGTTGGTTAGAAACAGCAAAAGAAATTCCAAACAAGCAATTAATAATTGTTAGTGATGAATTTACCAAGTTAGATACATTAATCGCTAAGAAATTTGCTAAAAAGTCAAAGCTTCGCGTGCAATTATTGGAATTATCCGAAAATGAAATCATGCAACGTGTTAAACAAGCGCCTTTTGCTGCAAATATGGATGTGATTTTGATTCATTCCGATCAATTACGTGCTTTTTTATCGAAGAAAAAATGTTTGCAACCGATAATAAATACGCAATTATTCGCTCAATTACGCAATGAATTACAACCAAATCACACCAATTGGTTGCCTGTTTACTTCAACCCACTTGTATTTGTGCAACCAAAAGACAGTGTTGGCGCATGTTCTCCTGTAAATTTTGAAAACTGGCACAAAACCTCGGTTCGTAAATTAGTTGAAATCAACTTATCAGCTATCAATTCAGACAAAACGTTATTAAAGCAACTCAAACAAATCAGACAATTTAGTTGGATGATAAAAGCGGATAGGGACTATGCTAGTCGATCGGTGATGCCTTTGTCAGAATTGGTTCATACTGCGCAACAGGCTGATTCAACTTACGATATCGTGTTGTCAAATTGTTTTTACTACCTCCAAACAAAACGCGCAATACCACTAAAATCAACAAGCATCAGTTCTTATCGCTATGGACGTAATTTCGAGAAAAGTCAAGCATTTATCGGATATTATTTTGGATGGTCAGCTTCGCTTGCAGCGGAAAAAAATCAATTGTCAGCACAGAAGAAAAGCGTGCAAAATAAAGCGATTAATCGCTTGTCTATTCAATAAAAAAGCAAGCCATAAGCCGGGTTCTGTACATTCCGATTGCTCGAAACTGACTGTCATTTATCTAGACCTAAAATCACTCTTAGGTTCTATCGATCTACCCTCCAAGCATTCCCGAAGGAAAGAGAACGAGCAGCCCTACTCGCTTGGTTTACATGATCTTTCAGCCCGTGAGGTTTACCTTGCACTCAAACATCACTGCTGAGCCGGTGAGCTCTTACCTCACCATTTCACCCTTACCAATAAATTGGCGGTTTCTTTTCTGCTGCACTTTCTGTACCCATCCGCAAAAAGGATGAATCCTTCCTGTTAGGAAGCACGGTTACTCTATGCTGCCCGGACTTTCCTCTCTCCATCAAAGATGGACAGCGACAGTCGGCTTGCGGTACAAAGATACTATTGTTTTACGAACTTTTGGTACGAAATCCCATTAGCAGTTACCAAAACCAAATGATATTGGCCTGTAGCTAACGGAGAAAGATCAATTGCAAGAGAATTGTACGCATGAGTAGCAGAACGAACAACTTGACCATCTGAATTCATTAATGACCATTGTTCAATTGTTGCTGCAGCTAACACATTCAATTGTTCGTTTGCAGGGTTGGGACCAATTGAGACTTCGACATTGTTTTCAGCAATTCCAAGACCTAAAAATTGATCCCGGTATTCAATTGCTGTAACTGTTTCTGCACCTAAAGTACTTGATGTTTTGATAACCAAAATAGGTTCTTTCTCTTCGATAGCTCTCCATTCGTACTCGAATGCAAGTGGAATTGGCAATGGTAACCAAAAACCAGTTGTCCCTCCAAGTGCTAAATAAATGGAATCGTTTTCCGTGATTTCATGTTTGATACGCAGCGCCGAGAACGAACCAAAAGGCGTCGTAATAGTTCCATATCCATCTACAACACTTGAGCGCGAACGATGTTGACGCCATTGAGCATTGTAAATTGGATTCATATCCAAAGCAGTGTAACCTCTTGAATTGTAGGTGTCTCCAAAATTCAATGGCAGTGCATATCTTTTCTCAATTGTGTCTGACTTCACAGCAATTCCTTGACCATTTATTAATAATTCATATCCAACAGATGTTATAGCTGCAGTTGTTTTTTTAGTGAATAATGAAATATCTTGAATAGAAACTGGCAGTGCTGATGTTAACTGTGCCAAAGGCAAATCGGTAGTCGAAGCAAAATAAGTTGCTTTGTATGCATTTGGTGCAAAAGAACCAAATAACAATTGTGAATACAATGCAGCACTAGACATCGGATTTGTGATATACCCTTTTTGTCCTGTTGCAACTAAGTTGGAGAAATCCCAAGTAACATTAGCACCTGTTGTGCTGTAATCTATCGAAGGATCAGTTGTCGTTGAGATAACAAAGGATTCATTTGCTCCAGAAAAATGTTGATCAGTTAATGTAATTTGACCGAAAGCAACTCCAGACAGTCCCAAAAAAGAAAATAAAAGTAATTTCATTGTAAAAGTTTAACACTCAAATATACTACTTTAAGTAATAGGTTGTTTTAAAACAATTTACGAATATACAATTGACCGTTTATTGGGAAAGCTACTTGTTTTCCGGCATAATAATTCAAATTAAACGGCCGAATAACATCTACATTTACCTGTCCTCCCAATAAAAGCGAACGTCTTATTGCATACGAATAACATAAACCCATTTCCATGGTAAGACTTTTCGTATGTTGCAAGGTCTCCACTTTTTGTTCGCGAGCAGTTACTTCGTTATTGGTGATAATCGATGAACTACCAACATAAAACGACTGAATTCCTGGTGTAATTGTAAATGCTAATTGCTGGTTTCTTGGTAAAACTGCACCAATTGAAAGTGGAAAATCGAACGAATAAATTTGTTTTGCTTGCCCCAGTTTGTATGAATTCGTTGTCAAAGGCTCTGTCCATTGGATGTTCGAAAGAAATTCCGAACGTAATTGTATACCAGCAGTAAGTTGCATCCCATTCATTTGTTTTAACAAACCAGCTCCAATAGCCAGTTGTCTCAAGTTGTTTGATTTATTGAAAACGTCCGTTTGGTATGACTTCCCAATACCTGCTCCCACTTGCACATAGCATCGAGGGGAATAGGAATATTTTTTGCTGGCAATCAATTGAGCAGTATTCATTACAGGTTCAATAACTTTCAATCGCATGAACGTATCATTGTAGATTGGTAAAGTAACGTTTGTAAGGTTGTTTTTAATGTCAACAGGATCAATCGTGATTTGTTTTGGCTCAACATTAGGCACATCAACGTTTTCAAGTACTTGCATGTCAACTTGTATTGTTTGCATTTGGTGATTCACCATTCGTTTTTGCACAAGTTGACCGATGCTAGCTTGCTTTTGTTGTTTGGTTGTAGGTATTTCTTTGTTATTGTTCGTTTGTTTATCTTGAGTTAAAACCTTGTTTTTTAGGTTAGTTTTTAGAGCGATTTGCTTGTTCTGAGATGAAGTATTAGGTTGCTCAGCAGTTCTAATAAAGTATCCAACCGCTACTACAAGAATTGCTGCACTAGTCCACCAAAACATACCTGCTCTTCTCTTTTGTTTCTTTTCAGGCAAGAGCATTTCCATCTCATCCCAAAATTCAGGTTGAAAGTCCGATGACAGTTCCGTTGCATCGTGTGCTTCACGAAATAATTCATCCAATTCTTTATCCGAATAATTGCGAATCTCTTTCATAAATTGAATTGTTTTTCCGTTTGTTGTTCCATCATTTGTAAGCGATCACGCAATAATTTACGAGCAGTTGACAAATGCCATTTTGACGTTCCCTCTGTAATTTCGAGCAATTCGCCAATTTCGCGGTGGTTGTAACCATCTATCACATAAAGCGTGAACACGTGAGCACTAATAGGTGGGATTGTTTTTAATAAGCTCATAATTTCGTTGTAACTCAAACGCGCATCGGCTTCATTGACAGCAGGCGTTGCATGGAATTCAATAGCGCTTTCCGTATCTTTCGTAACGATGAGCTCCGCATGATTTTTATTACGTCTGTAGTCGTCAATGAGTGAATTAACGATGATGCGTTTCGCCCACGAATAAAAATTCAAATTATTGTGATCAACCGATTCCAAGCCTTTGATGATTTTCAGAAATCCATTATTCAAGGCAAAGCGAGCATCTTCGTGATTCGAATTATAGGTCATACACAAGCGAATGAATTGTTTGTAACAGATTTCATACAACGCTTTTTGCGCTTTTCTGTCCTGTTTCAAACATTGATTTAATATTCCGCTTAAGTGAATTTGATCCATTTTCTTTAAATGCTTGTAAAAATTACTAAAAGTTTATCACTCACAGCATTCAATAACGAACTATCTTTGAAAAAGGTTGGGAAAAATAAAACAGATGTTACAATTAAATTTAATTCGGCATGCGAAAACGGAAACGCAATCAAAAAGTGGTCGTGATTTTGACCGAGAGCTTATGCCGAAAGGTCGCGAACAAGCTGAAATATTAGCTGCTTTTCTGCAAGAAAATGGTATTCAATTGGGTAATGTATTTTGTTCGACAGCTGCTCGAACAAAAGAAACTGCTGCATTTATTACCGATACAACTGCTTGTCACATTGATTTTTTTGACGAACTATATTTGGCATCTTGTTCGGAATTAAAGCAATTTATTGCACAACAGAACGGTAAAACGATTACGATCATTGGTCACAACGAAGGTATTTCTGAATTGGCAAGCATACTAAGTGGCGAATTATGCGTACTTCAAACTGCTGGTTTTATTCAATTGCAAATTGAATTAGAAGATTGGGCACTTTTAAGTCAAGAAACAGCACTAATTACGACTCGTTTTCGTCCGGAGGTGTTACTCTAGGCATTGTATCAGCTTGCCCTTTGTAATGATAAACAATGTGTAACGCCTGTTGTTGTTTTTGTGCTAATTCTGCTAACTGTTTTTCCAACGCAAGCGCTTGTTGTTCGTTCCACATCCCTTCAAAATCGGGTGGTTCAATTCCCAATTCTTTTTCAATTTCATAGGTATATTTCGGTCGAACAGGTCCTAACTTTCTGTAAATAACCGCTAAGACGCAACCTGTTAAAAATCCGGCAAAATGGCCTTCCCAAGACACCTTTGTTTCTTGCGGGAAAATCCCCCAAATCATACTGCCATAAAACAAGGCTACACCCAACGAAATAACTTGAAGAGGTCGGTAATTTCGGAAAAAACCGGAAATAAATAAAAAGCCAAACAAACCATAAATTACTCCGCTCATGCCGATGTGATTTCCACCAGTTGGTGCGGCAAATAACCAAATGGTTAATCCCGACATAAGCCAAACCAATGTGAAAACTTGAAGTGCAACTTCTCGGTAATAATAAATCAATGCTGCAAGCAACACAAATACAGGGAATGAATTATTTACAATGTGCCCGAAATCAGTATTATCATGAATCAATGGCATGAAAATAAGTCCATACCAATGCGACCAAGCATGCGGCTTAACACCAAGTGAAATGATTGGTAAATCTGTTGTAAGTTCTGCTAAAAACACCACCCACATAACCATGAGTAACAGTATCGGATAAACGATTGCCTCCGCTGCTATTCCAAATGGGTATTTTTTTTCAATCATATTTCTATTCAATCAAAAAACAAACCGAAAAAAAAACGTGACAAAATGACTGAATAGGATTTACATGATCGTATTATTGACTAACTCCTCCATTCATCACCCAATAAAAGCCAAAAGGACTTTTTTCGTCGTAATAACAACCAACTCCAATAATATCAGATGTGGCGTTAAACATGTTTTCTTTGTGTCCTGAACTATTGAACCATTGATTATAAACACCTATATAATCGTTACTTCCTGCTGCAATGTTTTCACAATTTGTAAAACCAGGATAAAATTTTGCCACCCGATCAAATGTGCTCATTGTTTTAATAGTTTTTCCCTTGATTATATTATGGGTATCGTGATTAAAATAACCTTCAGTTGCCATATCTGCTGCATGATAACGAGCAGCTTTCATTAGTTGACTATTCATACGCAAAGGTTTTAACTTACGTTTTACGCGTTGTGAATTCAAATAGCTGATAAATTTTGTCTCTTGTTCTGCAAATGAAGGAACAACGTCTTCGTTTCCTGTTGGATTTACATGAAATGAAATCACTTCGTTTTCTTTTAACAACTGAAAAGAAAATAAAAATGACACACAAATTGTCAGTAGTATTCGCATTGATTTTTTCATGATTAACTCTTTTGAATGTTACTTTTATAACTTCATAGCATTAAAAGGTAACAAAAAATAATTTGTAAATTGCAAAAAAAATAGCTGATGAAATACCTGTTTTTAATTCTTAGTTTACTTGTGCTTATTGGTTGTACCGTGACCAAAAGATTACATCAACCAGGATATTATATAGATTGGAAATCGAATTCATTGCGATCTATTCAAGTCACAAAAACCACTCCAATTAAAGAAGATATAACAATAATTGCTGAATCAACAAATGAATTAACAACAGATCAACCCAAATTTGAAACGCATTTTTCTGAATCCGATTCAGGTGTCTTAACAACTCAATATAACAATTCAGTTGAAAAAACAGCATTCATTACAAAAAAACCAGTGAATGTTAGTCTTGTAAAAAAGATAGTGAAACCAATAAAAAAAATGACAGGACAACTTCGTACAACTGATAATCAATTCGTTGGTGGAACAAGAACATTAGAGTTATTAAGAACCGGATTGATTTTACTACTTGTTGGCGCATTCGTTTTGGGAATAGGTATACTGTTGATTTTTTTAGTTTCAGATGATCTGTTAGCTTTATTTGCACTATTATTCGTAATAATTGGAGCAGGAGCATTAATTGCTAGTCTTCTGATTTTATTATTTACACTTTTAGTTTTTTTACTTTTCGGTTAACTTCATTATGAAATTTCAAACACTTTGCATTTTATTTTTCTTGTTGTTCAGCACAAGAAGTCACTCACAAATTGATAGTAGTCAATTTAACATCTATGACATCATTCACTTAAAAACGGGAGTTATCATGAAAGGAGAAATTCTATCATTGGATTCGAATAGTGGTGTTATCGTTTTCAAGGATTTATTTGGTCGAAAATATACGTTTGGTCGCGAGGAATACCAATTTTTTGAAGAAAATGTAGTGATTCCAATTAAAAAGAAAAAAACACAAAAAATCTACGAAAGAAAAGACAATGCAATTGGCTTTAATGCAGGGCTATCACTTGACATGATCAACCTTAATAGTCAATCTTTTCAAGCTGATAATTATTTTTTAAATCAACGCGCTTTTTTGGGATTGACAAGTAACTTTATGATTTCAGTTGGAAAGTACTTTAATCAGCAGCATTATTTGGGAGGTTCAGCTTCAATGAATATCAATACAAACGAATTCAAAACAATCCAATTCGGCGCGCGTTATTTGTATCATTACAAAGCAGAAAATAAAAACAATGCATTTTATTTGCCAGTTGGACTTCAATACCAACACATATCGACTTCCATTCCATTTGATGTCAATGATACAATGCAAGTAAATGGAGGTTGGATCTATCCGAAAGAAGTTTCAATTCCTACTAATTTATCAAGTGTGCAATTATCTTTTGGACAAGGAGTCACTTGGTACTTAGACAATTTGAAAGCAATCTCTTTGGAAATAAACCTTGCAAAAAGTTTGTATTTATCTCACAAAATTGATCCAGTATTAAACCACGGAACACCAACCATCTCATTTTCTACTTTGACATTTGGTTTAGGTTTGTGGTATAATTTCTAATTGTAACATGAATAAAATAACTTGTATCCTTCTTTTAATGCTCGTTGGTTGTACAATAACCAAAAGAGTTCATACAAGAGGCTACTACATTGATTGGCATTTCAATAAACAACAAAATATAAAACAATTCAATGTCAATCCTGAAGAATTAGCAGCTGATACAACTCCTATCAACACACCTAGAAATTCTGCTGCAATCGCAATGAATGAACAAGATTCCGCTATATTCGCCATAAATAAACCTGTTCATTACATACAACCTGATGCCAAAACAAACTCGTTGAATTTTCCTGAACTCAAACAGCATCAACCAATAAAAATTGCAGATTCAAAACACCTATTAAAAGAAAGTCGTTATAGAGGAAGTGGAAGAGGTAGCTATTGGGACAATTGGTTTTTAAGTGCTTTGTATATTTTTTTAATTGGAATTTTTTGTTTGTTAATTGGGTTGATATTAATCAATTTGTACTATTTCAAAGGATATTTGTGGTTACTCGCTAGTATTGTTGCAATCATAACAGCTTTTGCTTGTTTGATAATTGCAATCATTGATACGATTTTTATATTATAAAAAAGAGCGATTCAAATGAACCGCTCTTTTTACTTTTTCAAGTGCTTTATTATTTCGATGCCATTTCAACAAACGTGTCGTAAGCAACTTCTTTGTTCGTCAATTTAACCGTGCTTTTAAAGAACTGTGTCAATTTATTTTCAGCTAACATATCATAAATACGAGTTGACTCTTCTTTATTTGACAATGCTTTGATTGCTTGTTCAATCAATTCTTTGTCCTCTGGAGCCGGAATTCCATATTGTGCATATTGATTCGCAATCAATCCTTTTGTAAACTCAATCGCTTCTTGTTGATCTAATTTCAAATCGTTTGCTTTGAAAATATGACCTTGAATCAATTGCCATTTCAAATCTTTCGAGTAGTTTTCATAGTCAGCCTCAACTTGTTCTTTCGTAACAGGTTTCTCATTTGACAATTGAATCCATCTTTTCAAAAATTCATTTGGCAATGCAACTGGCGTTTTTTCAACTAAATCACGGTAAATAGATCTTGTCAATAAACGGTCTGAATCAGTTGCAAACATTTGATCCAAATCAGCTGCAATGCGCTCACGCAATGCTTTCTCTGAATCGATTGCTCCTTCTCCAAATAACTTATCAAACAACTCTTGGTTTAATTCAGCCAACTCCATGCGTTTGATATCGTTAATCGTCATTTGGTAACTATCCGAATGGTTTGCCAACTCTTCTTCTTTGATACCTAACATTGCTGCTTTATCGCGGTCACCTCTTGTAATTGATGAAGCTGAAATAGTGATTTTATCACCAACAACTTTTCCTACAAGCGATTTTTTCACTTTTTTGTCTTCTACAAATTCCATTGAAGTTGTTGAAGAATGCATGATTCCGCCTTCTTTGATTGTTCCATCCTCGTTCAATTCAACAAATTGAGCAAGCACCATGTCCGTATCATTTACTGCATCAGCAGAAATAAGTTTTCCATAGCGACGACGTAAATCATCAATTTGTTTGTCAATTAAAGTGTCATCAATTTTCACTTTCACATAATCGTATTTTGATTTCGCTCCTAATTCCAATTGAATAGCTGGAGAATAACCAATCTCATACGTAAATTCAAAATCAGCAGGATTATCAAAATCGCCTTTTACTTCAGAACCTTCTTGTGGAATTGGATTTCCTAAAATGTCCAATTTGTTTTCACTCACATGTTGGTACAAAGCATCCGAAACCAATTTATTGATTTCTTCGGCTAAAACACCTTTTCCATATTGTTTTTGGATCAATCCCATTGGAACTTTACCAGGACGAAATCCAGGTACTTTAGCTTGTTTACGGTATTTCTCCAAAGATGCATTTACTTTACCTTGGTAATCTGCAGGAGAAACTTTCACTGTTAAAATGGCTGTTTCAGCATTAACTTCTTGACGAGTTACGTTCATTCCTTTTATTTTGATAAGTTGTGTACAAACAAAAAATGGTCTTCATTGAAAAACAACGAGACCATCTGAAGTGCGGATGGAGGGACTCGAACCCGCACACCTCTCGGCACTAGATCCTAAGTCTAGCGTGTCTACCAATTTCACCACATCCGCATATTAAGAAGCACGCTAGGTACTTAATAATGTTATTTCAATTTCTCAAATCGTCTCGTTCGACCAATCTTTTGAGGGTCACAAAATTACTCTTTTTTTCTATTAGTGCAACTTTAGAGGGAACAAAATTTCAAAAAAGCGTGTTTTTAGTTAAACTTTAGCTCAACGTTTTAAAAATAATTCCACCATTGGCTTACCGACCATTGCATTTGGACGCTGAACATCTAATAAATGAACCAATGTAGCAGCAATATCCGTTATGGAATAAGGCGTAAACACCTCTTGCTGTGGAATATCTTTTCCATAAAACAAAACTGGAATATGGGTATCGTAGTTGAATGCCGAACCATGACTTGTCCCTTTTCGCACTCCTGGTGTGTCTGTTGATTTGGGTAAAAATCCAGGTTGCAAAATGAAAATTAAATCCCCACTTCGTTCTGGATCATATCCCGCTTGCATCATTTCTGCCCAATTATTGACCGGAGCTTGCAGTAATTCATCTTTTGTTAAAACTAATTTCGATTCACTCCATTGACTAATAGCTGCTTTAAACGTATTCAAGTAATTAACCGTCATCGGCGTATTCAGAAATGCTTTTTTGAGATAAATATTTGCGTTTTCAATGCGATCTATCACATCAACTTGAAAAGTTTGTATTGATAATTCACGCAATCCCTTTTCTTTGTCTGCTAAAAACAAATATCCTCCAGGCAATTGATGGTCTGTCAATAATTCTGGAACAGGAACAACAGCGTGATCAGCTGTTAAAAACACTATGTAATTACCTTTCCCTACTTGTTTGTCTAACTTTGTTAAAAGTCGTGCAATTTCATTATCCAAGCGGAAATACATGTCTTCCATTTCCAGCGAATACGGGCCAAATGCATGTCCAGCGATATCTGGTGTCGAATAACTGATTGTTAAAAAATCGGTTGTGGCATGTTTCCCAAGTGATTCTGCTGTAAGTGCAGCAAAAGCAAAGTCAGTTAAGTACGTATTCGCTTCAGGAAAAGCTGTGAAATTGGTCAATTGCTGGTCAAAAGGCAACTCAGATAACGCATATGGGAAAATAGGTTTCTTTTTACCCGCAATCAACACTTCGTACGGTGAATCATCCATCTTGCTGTAATAATAACACGACGAATCCTTCAATAAATTCCAGGGTTTAGCTAAGTAAGAAGCAATTGGGTGTTGTGTTGAAAAATCGTTCACCCAAGTTGGTAGGGATTTGAAATAAAAAGAACTTGAAATAAATTTCCCAGAACTGTAATCGTACCAATAAGCACCGTTTGCTAAATGTCCAGCAGGCAAAATTGCACCGCGATCTTTGATGGAAACCCCAATGACTTTCGACGATGGATACGTCAACCGCAATTGATCGGTTATCGTGTTGGCGCGTAAAAAGTGAGGAGAACAAAGTCCATCAACCGATTGGGTTCCCAAGGCAGTAACACTTGTATCGTCTACACAATTAACGCCGCGATTATAAGGTCGGTGAAACCAATCGTTTCCAATAATTCCATGATTTGACGGAGTTGTACCTGTGTAAATAGATGCATGTCCTGGTCCAGTAAATGTTGGGACATAGTTGTACGTGACATTTCGAAAATGAGAACCTTTGTCCATTAATCGTTTGAAACCACCATTGCCAAAATTGGGATAAAAGCGGTACAAATAATCGTAACACATTTGATCGACAACAATACCAACAACTAATTTTGGTGCGTCTTTTTGTGAAAAAACGGATTGAGTTGTCCAACAAAGGGAAAGCAGTACAAGTAATTTCAATTTCATGCTTTAAAATTTAGGAACAAAGCTACGACCGAAAACTAAAAAATAACGAACTTTGTATGGAAAATTACTAAAATGCTCGGATTAAAATTGCCAACTGACCCTCGCTGGGTAAATATCGTCGAAAAAAATATTTCAGAAATATTGACTGATCATGCTTTCTGCGAACAAAAAGCAGCAAGTAATGCGATTTCTATTATCGTTCAATATCCTCAATATCCCGACATGGTGAAAGCAATGACTGAAATCTGTCAAGAAGAAATGGAGCATTTTGGGATGGTGCATGATAAAATTTTAGAACGCGGTTATACGCTTGGTTTTGAGCGTAAAGACCCTTATGTTCATGACCTGTTAGGATTTATAAAATCTAATCACTCTGGTAATCCAAAAATATCCTACATGGTTAATCAGTTATTATTTGCTGCGATGATTGAAGCGCGAAGTTGCGAACGATTCAAATTGTTATCGGAAGAAATTAACGATAAGGATTTGCAAGTATTTTACCGCAATTTAATGGAAAGTGAAGCGCGCCATTATGTCACATTTTTGAATTTTGCACGCAAATATGGAACTGGAATCGATGTCGATAAACGCTGGCAAGCATTTCTTGATTTTGAAGCGTCGTTAATGGAAAAATACGGGAAAGAAGAAACCATTCACGGTTAAAGCTTATCTACTTTCGTAAACGTGACTAATCTCGATTTGTTGTGAGTAGTAATTTGAAGCAAATACATTCCAGCTGCTAACTGTGCAATTTCCAATTCATTGTTTTCCATTCGTTGAGCAAACACCTTATCACCTTGAATGTTGCGGACTATTACATCGAATTCGCTTTCAATTCCAGTAATGGCAATGCGCTCAGCAGCAGGATTTGGTGAAATTACAAGTTTACTCAATAAATCATCGGACACTCCTAAATCCATCGGACATGGATCGTTACCTTGCATCGGGTAATACAATGCATTATCGATACTCATACAGCTTAATTCAACTAAGTATTGTGAAATATTGAAATACGGTTCTAATAAAAACCCTTGTAAGTTGCCAATTCCTTCTACCCAATTATTATTGATGCGTTTGTGTGGATTTCCATTAATCATGATCGTATCGATGTAATCGATTACATAATCCGTTAGAAACATACTTCCTCCATAAAAATATTCAAAATAAACTTGCGGAATGGTATCCCCTACTTCGACTGAAAAATCATACAATAAATACTGATTGGTTGAATCTTTTGGAACAAAATAAACTTTTCTGTTTTCTGAGCGATATGCCCCGTGATATACCTGCTCGGGACATTTGATCACTTTTTTGAACGTATCATTCGCTATTAAAGTATCACTACCAGCTACACAAAAATTTGTTACATCCATTAATTGGTAGGGCCAGCCAATTTGACCAAAAGGCAATTCTTGATAAAACGAATTGACAAAAACCACATTACTATCTGGAAATGAAGGTTGCTGTGCAACTAACGCCACCGGTAAAATTGATAAAACAAAAAGGAATAATTTCATGTGATGAATTTGAATTAAAAGTACAGCTTTTCATCGAAAATAAGCCTTTAAATGAACCAAATTTGTTGAAAATTGTACTTTAGTACTATGAAAGGAATATTCGTTTTTATTTCGTGTATGTTGCTACATGCGAGTTTTTCTCAAGTAACCATAGTTCGCGATCCACTTGCCTGTGCTTATGGATTGAAAAACAAGAATAACCAATGGGTTGTTCCTGCTCAATACCAGCAATTATTATTACTGGACAATAACAATTACGCATGTCAACTTGCTGAAAAATGGGGAATAGTGACGCGTAATGGCAAAACATTACTTGATCCAGTTCACGACAATGTAAGTGTTTTCTTTCCCGGTAAATACTTGGTAACCAAAACAGATTTTTCCTCCAACAATCAACTACGGAAAGTGGGGTTGCTAGATACCGCTGGCACTTGGGTTTTTCCTCAAGAATATGCCAGTATTCAACGCATGCAAAACTTATCCTATTGTTTGGTTAAATCGAAAGAAATTTCACACAACCAGACTGCTTATCAAAGTAGTTTTGCAGATGAAAACGGAACAATTCTTTTCCCCTTTGTTGATGGTTGTATTTTATCAGCTTTCTATCAAAAGCCTACTTATTTAGTTGGAAGTAGCACAATCGGCACATACACTGTTTCAGGAAATGTGCGCATAATCAACGACCAAGGAGCATTCCTTTCTGATAGTACCTATGACATGGGAATGCCTTGTGGTAATAAATTTATCGTAACGCGAAAAGGAAAATATGGTTTGTTAGATTCGGTCGGAAACACCTTGATTGCGCCATCTTTCCATCTCGATGTACAAACGTATAATTATGAAAATCCCTTGATTTGTTTGCACGGACATCATCAAGTACAATTTTTTGTAAACAGCTTACGTGGTGTAATCAATGGTGATTGGAAAGTAATTATTCCACCTACTTATTTTTCATTAAACACCATAAATAGTAATTTCAACGCTTATACCAAAGGCAGATACATTGGTAAAGATGCAACATCCATGAAATACAACTTGTTGTCGGAAAAAGGAGAACTGTTGTTTCAAGCGGATAGTATTTATACAAAAGCAATTCCCATTCCAAAAAGCAATTATTACGAACAGGATCAATACAACGTTTACTATGTCTATCGCGATGACAAATTCGGACAAGATAAATGGGGAGTTATTGATGGTGGAGGAATTGTGTTATTAGACGGTTTCGATAAAATCATGATCAACAATCAATCGAAAGCCTTTTGTATTACAGCCAAAGGAACGCAAGTTCCTGCTATTACACTGATTGATTTGACGAAAATGACTTCTTTCAGAACTGAATACTTTCATTTTTATCGGAAAATAGACAGTTTGTATTTATTCAAACACGATGGTAAGATTTACCCGCTTGTTTATTCCGTAGCTAATAACGAGTGGGAATTGGATCTCTATTCCGAGCGCTTACCTATCGAAATTGGAGATTTTACCATTATTAATGGAAATTACAATGCTTATATCATCAATAACAAATCACAGGGAATAGAAAAAGTTAGCCGAATTGATCAACATAACGGCATGTTTCCAATTGTTTATACTGCCTTTGGAATGAATTTATTACATCCAAAAAAAGGCAAGTTGTTTCAACCAGATTTACTGCAAGTAAACCAACAATTTGCAAGTAAAAACAGAATTTGGGGACAACAACAAAACGGTACTTGGAAAATTTACGACACAGTCGGAAAAGAGAGTTCACCAATAGAATTCAATGCGATATCCTATTATTGGGACACGATGATTGTGGAAAGCAATTACAAAAAAGGATTGTTGGACGAACAATTGAATTGGTTGGCTCCCCCAATTTATTCTGATTTATTTTTGGTGACAAAAAACAATTTTGTCGGCATTACCCCAGGGAATCATGTAACGGTTATCAATACCTTATCAAAACGCACATTAGACACAACCTACAATAGCTTTACACCGCTCGTGTTTATGCCCAGTACCAATACCTTTTATTTTTCCTTGAAAAAAAATGGTGTGTCAACGATTTATGATCAGCAGTTGAATCCTGTTAAAACGACCGAAAAAGAACTTTTAACTGGCTTTTGGACAAATCCCTTGTCGTACAACATGTATCATCTTTTCGTGACACTACCTAATGAAAAAACGTTTTTATCGAGCAGTCAGTCCGATTTGATTTATTCGGAAGTATATCCGTTTTACCAAAAAAACAGGATGCAAAACAATCAGTTTGTAACCAATGGAATAAGAGGTGCTGGAAATAATGGGATGTATTTCTTCAAAGCTACACCTGTTGGGAGCAATCGATTAAGTTTAATTATTGATCAACCAAGAAGTTCACGCATTGACACGGACGATATTAAGTTCCATCACGAAACACCTATTACAGAATTCTTTTTCGAAACGACCAATTGGTTATTGGTAAAAGATGAATGGCGAAAAGTCAACTTTCAAGACTTGTTTCAACCGAAAAATCAAGATTATCAAACAGCAATATTATCAGCCATAGAACAACAACCCTCGTTAAAAATCAATTGCAACGAACCAACTTATTTATTTGAAGGAGCTCGTCATTTCTCTTGGGCGGTTGATGGAGTTATTCTTCACTTTTTCGCAGGCGAAAATCAAGCCTTTGAATTAAAACTAACGAAAGATCAGCTAGCAAAGATTTCGAGTGCAAAATGGATAATTCAATATTTATAAAAAAAAAGAGTGGTGATAAATCACCACTCTTTCTTCCATCTATAGTTATATTAATTATTTTCGTTCTACCAATCGAATTTCAACACGTCGGTTTAATCTTCTACCCTCTTTTGTTTTGTTTGTAGCGACAGGATGTTTCGGTCCATGATATGTGAGTACAAAATCAGATTCTTTCACACCAATAGATTTCAAATAAGTTTTCGCTGATTTCGCACGTTTTGAAGACAACTTCACGTTATAAGATACAGAACCAATAATATCGGTATATCCATCAACATAAACTTGAAATTGCGGATAGTTTTTCAAGAAATCTGCTATGTCATTCAATTGTGAATAATAAATCGATTTTAACACTGCTGAATCAAAATCAAATAAGATTGGATCAGGAATATGCGCATTTAAAAACTCTGCCAATGTTTGCGGATCTAATTTATTACCATTCACGTCAAATAGACTAGCAAGCGGGATATTGAACTGATTTTCAAACTGTTTGAAACGCACCATCAATTCCTCTGTAGACAAGTTATCCTTGTTCAATGAAAGTTCGATAAAAGCTTTTTTAGCTGCATCATTATAGAGCAACTTATTTTTAGCATTTGCTGCAACAAGCTCATTTACAATTTCATTATTCGCTTCAATTGAAGATAATATATCTTTAACTAGCACTTGTTGAGTTGGAGAAAGTGATGCGATTTTTTGTTTCAATTCTTGTATTAATTGAGCTCTTTTAATCGGATCGTTTTCTTGTTGAATTGCATCGGTTAAAGCAGTTATATCAGCAAGTAATATTTTTGCAGTCAACGGATTGATCGATGAATCTTTTGCGAATGCAGTAGCAAGTGTTTGATTTAGCTGTTTGAATAATGCTTTATTTTGTTTGTCAATTGCCAACATTTGACGTTGCATTTCAAATTCTTGATCGCGTTTGATATTATCAAATAATACGCGCGCCATTTCTGCTTTAATTAAGTCGTTTTCAGGAGTGGAAGGAACTTTCAGTAACTCAAAGTAAGTGACTTTAGATGCTTGAGTTAATTGATCTAAAACAACTCCCTGTCTTGCCACTAATTGATTTCTAGCCGTTAATTTTTCAGCTAATTGATTCAATAAAACTTGGTTATTTGATACTAAATTAGGTTGATAATCAGATAAAAGCTTCGTTAAAGATTGAAATAAACTGTCTTGTTTTTTACTATCAAACTCATTTATTAGCAATTCTGAAAGTTCTGAAACTTGATCTATCAATTTACTAGCAGAAGTGTAATTTATATCCTTATTAGCTAAAACTTGAGATTGTATAGTTTCATTAAATTGAGAAACAATTGTATTTAAATCACTATTTGATTGGTTAACATCCTTTGCAATTGAAGCAGATTCTATTGAAAGATTTTTGAGTGTTTTTACAGACAAGTTTAACATCATTGTTGCACCTGACATGCCTTCAATTTTTGTGATGAGTTCAGTTAATCCATTTACTTTTTCTTTACTAAATGATGCCGCTAAATCAACAATTGATGCATCGATCGATTGATCTTTTGATTGAATGAAGAAAAAACTATCATCCGTTGCACCTGAATCATTTCGATTAGAAGAGAAAAATCCTGATACATCGTCAATAAAATGCATATCTAAATCATCATACACTGTATTAATTGGTGCAGCTAATAAAGTTAAAACATTTTCAGCATAGGCATAAATATCCATCCCACCAATTCCTCCAACTCTATTTGAAGTAACGTATATTATATTTCCATTAACACATGGAAAATGTTCATTTGCTTCAGAGTTAATTGTACGTTCGTTCTTTAAATCAGAAAATGTTTTCCCATCAAAATTCATTGAATAAATATCGAATCCTCCCAATCCTCCAGGCATATCTGAAGAAAAATAAAAGCGTTTTGTTACTGCATCAAAAAAAGGATGCATAACACTATATTGATTTGAATTTAATGGGAAAGGCAATGCATCTGACCAACCATTATCAGTCATAACCAAATAAAATACGCCCATCATTGTTCCATTAGCTTCGCTACTATTGTTAGAAAAGAAAATAGAAGTCCCAGATAAATCTGGTGCAATAGGTCCATCATAATACAAAGAGCTAATCAAGTTTTGACTTTGATTTTCTTTACTGAAAAGTTTTGCATCTACTAACTGACAAGATCGTACTTCGTAAATATCTGTGTAAGGTTTATTAGCTAGTTCATCAAAACGAATTGTACTATCTAATTCACGTGATGCAGAAATAACAAACAACTGTTCTCCAACTTTACGAACGCCGAAATCATCATATTTTGTATTAAAACAAGCGGGGGAAATAGTGTGTTTCAACTCTTGTGAAAAAGCTGAAAAAGCAATTAAACAAACAATTCCGAAAGTGAAAATATTCTTAATCATATTTTGTCTCTCAGATTAATTAAAGAAACGAGGACCTTGGAATTTACTCGCGTTTTTTTGATTGAATTTCAATCGTAAAACTAATTCATGACCTTGTGTTGAAATACGGTTTAGTGTTGTTGTAGGGTAAGAATATGAATACCCAACATACATTTTTTTACTCAATTCTAACCCAAACACAACTCCAATATTGCTATTGTGTTGGTACATAATACCAAAGTCAATCGTTTTGTTATATGTAAACATTGCATTTACATCGATATAAAGTGGGTTAGATTTTAGGTAACGAACTACTAAACTTGGACGGAAATTCATGTTGTTATTCATCACTAAATCGGCACCTACATATGATAAAACTGATCGGTTTTGAACATAATTAGTTACCGTATACTGTTTGTATCTTGTAATTCCAACACGAGGTTGTGCAACTCCAAAATACAATTTTTTAGAATAAAACAACGCTCCCCATCCTGCATCAAATAATGTTCCTGATGCAAGGCCAGCAGACATGTGTGGATCATTTTGTTGTGTTGTACTTAATGAAGGCAAATCTACGTTAACCGATGAAGCAATTCCTCTCAAACCAATTGACATTTTCCAAGTTTTTGACAATTTCAAATGATATGACAAATCAACTGATCCTCTTGTTGTTTTTGTAGGTCCTATTTGGTCTACTAATGCAGTCGTTGCAAAACCAATATTTTGAAACAAACGAAAGTTTCCAGAAGCAGTTATAGTTCTAGGTGCTCCAGTAAAACCAACTAATGAGCGAGAAGCTAAAACAGAAACGTCATCAAAGCTGTTAGCCCCTGCTTGAGCAGGGTTTAACAACAAAGAATTAAATTGATTTTGACGAAAACTTGGATCAGCTTGACCAATTAATAAAGTTGAACTACAACTTGTAAGTGCAACTAAAAGGATATATTTAAACATTTTCATGATTTTAAATTTTAATTTTATTATGATCGATTAATGAACACGGTTGATATATACAAATCCTTGTTTCGTCAAAGCCCCATCTAATATTAACACGTAGAAATAGGTGTCATCTTGTAATGGTAATCCATCTACTGATGAAGTCCCATTCCAGTCATTTTGATAAGATTCATTCTTATAAACGCTATTTCCATATCGATTAAATATTTCAATTTCAATTTTTGAATAATTATCCATTCCAGGAATTACAAATAAATCGTTAATATTATCTCCATCTGGAGTAAATCCGTCTGGAACTTCTACTGTTGTTGTATTAACACTTTCATCACATGCATCATCGATTCCATCAAAGTCATCATCAATTCCACTTAATAATGAAGTAACAATTACTGATGATTCTGTTTTATTTCCGTGTATATCTGTTATTGTTACAAACACTTCTGTTTGACCTAAATTAGAACAATC
>ERZ650308.45-NODE-45-length-66975-cov-10.119068_pt1 | contig 66975 bp, 92 predicted proteins | sample MGYA00376244_ERZ650308 | MGnify/ENA primary metagenome ERZ650308 (study PRJEB26733, sample SAMN07839295) | wastewater metagenome | biome: small river; feature: stream; material: water | place: USA: North Carolina | collected 2016-04-26 ... | reverse complement strand
ACGAGATATGCCTAAGTGACTGGAGTTCAGACGTGTGCTCTTCCGATCTCCAAATAAATTAAGAGATGCTATTGGTATTAAGGAAGACAGTACCACTAGTTGGTATTTTCCAGATTGGGAAGCTGTTAAATTAGGATACGCTGGAAAAACTCCCGGAGCAGAGTATGGTAGATGGTATATTGATGATCAATATGTAGAGTCAATAAATACTAAGAAATTGGAGGATTATATGTAATGCCTTTAGTATGGTGGTTAGCTTGGTATATTTATCTTACTACTCCTCGTAAAAATGTACAAGAGGTAGATGATGTATAATGTTGGGGATAAGTTCTTAGGATTAGTAGAAGGATGTAATCTCGGATATACTATCCATATTGTAAAAGCTAGTGAAATAAATGGCCTTGCATGTAGATGGATTCGTAATGATGGTAAACAAATACTACCTATTTGGAGAGTTTCAGAAGAGTGGCTAAATACCAACATTGAAAAAGGAGAAATTTCTAGTCCTCTACCTACCAAGAAACTAGAAGAGTATATGTAAAGACATATATGTAATAATTATGATCCGTTGGCAGAATGGTTATGCATCTGGCTTCTAATCTAGACTATGGGGGTTCAATTCCCTCACGGATCGCCATAAACATATAAAGGAAAGTAAAATGGTACGTGAAGGCGTAAGAGATTAGATATATGACTAACCAAAATAGTCTCAAGGTTAAGGCTTGTAGTTTAGCTGAAGAAGCTAGAATTATTAGACGATTGGCTTATAAGGAAAAGAAAAAGAAACTACATTATAATCCAGCTTATGAGAGTTTATATCGTCATAATAAAGATGTTGTAGCTTTAGAAGCTAGAGCTACACATATAGCTAGAGCTTTCTTGAAAGGTAAGCCTCTTAGTAGTGTTGAAAGTCAAATTACTAAACCTTTCAAAGGAGATTGCTCTTCTAGATGGGTAAAAGCTATAAAGAGAGCTAAAATCATTATGGAAAAATATCATAATGGTAGTAAAATACCTAAAGAATCTTGGGATGATTGGGTAAATCAATTCTATAATTAATATTAAGGCTGAATTCCGCAAACAAACATTTTTCAATTGGATGAAAACAAAATCAGCCTGTTTATCCTCGTCCGAAAAAGGGTAGATTCGCTACGCTCATCTGAACAAGGGTTTGTAGTAGGGGCCTCAAACCAGAAACCCGCAAGTCGCAAGTTAAGGACTGTAGCCCACAAGAACGACTGTTAGGAGGTCATTATGATTAAAGTTGGTGATTACGTACAATGGAATGGTACGTGTAGACATCAAATTGATGAATTTTACACTAAAGAACACTTTACTATAGGTAAGAAATACGAAGTAGTTCATTGTAATTTACGCGCTGATGTTGTATATTCCTATACAGTTATAGGTGATAATGATGATCAACGTACTTTATATGTTGAAGAATGTTTCCCTGCTTTAACTAAAAAACTAGAGGACTTTATGTAATTGAAAGCTCCAAGTAATATATGGTCTATCTTAGAAGCTCATGCTGACCATGCTGATATGGTTAGAAGTAGTAAACATGCAGCAGCTATTGTCTATAAAGGAACTATCCTTTCTATAGGTAGAAATCAATATAAGACACATCCTATCATGAAGTTGTATGGACGTAACGATAAGGCAATTTATCTACATGCAGAGATTGATGCTATTGTACGTTGTATTAATAAGTATGGTAGTGAAATACTAACTAAGTGTTCTATCTATGTTCTTCGTTCTGATAAGCTTGGTAGGATTAGTAATAGCTGTCCTTGTGAAGGTTGTAGTAGAGCTATTAATGCTTTTGGTATAAAGAAAGTGTTTCATACATGACTAGAGAAGAATTTCTTAGTTTAAAAGAAGGTGATTTTGTTGTATGTAACAGAGATCATATACCACACTCATACGAATCTCATTATAATAAAGGATATATTTATGTAGTGAGAGATATAGTAGATAACTATTTTATAAGTTATAACGATTGGAATGGCACTATTTATACTACATCAGATAATCTAGGAAGAGAAAATAACGGATGGTGTGCTGATAAGTTTGATCTTTATAAATACAAAAAGTTAGAAGAGTATATGTGAAAACTATATAATCAGATTGGCCTCGTATCGGAACTGGCTTCTACCCAGTAGTACCGTAATGGATCAATGGGGGTTCGAATCCCTCCGAGGTCGCCATAATCTAAAGGAGATTATTATGTATCATCTACTACCAATGCTATTTCGTGGTATGTTTGACTGGAAGGGATATGTCGAACAACTTCGAGAAGATAGTGGACTTAACGATAGTAAGAATAGAAAGATTGTCCCTTGGACAGATGAAGTGAATAAGTTAATTTTTGAGAACAATCACATTAAGCACTAAAAGAGGAAATCATGCCAGCTCTTCTCAAGAAATATCCAACACTACTTAAGACACAATCTCCTTTCAAACAACTATCTGATATTGAAAAGATGGTGAAGAAAGAGAGATTTTCTTATTCAGAGTTCCATGCCAATCCTAATGCTGATAAGAGTCATATTAAGTTTTTTACTCGTAAATGTTCTTCTACAAATGTTCCTATTGATGTAGGAAGTTTGGATGAAATGTACGAAGAAATGAGAAAAGCTGTTAAGTCAATGTCTGGCATTAACTTTGTATTAGGTATGCAGACAGATGACGGTAATTATCAAGTGTGGAAGCGTCCTAATCAACCATGTCAAGGTGGTGAGATGAGGAAGTATGGCATTACACATGATGATTGTACACGTCCAAAAGATCGTAGACCCGGTGATCTTACTCATCCCTTCCCAGATGGTAAACCTATTGCTGTAGGTAGTAAGGTAGAAAATTTATATAAAAGTCATCAACATCAAATTCATCCCAACTCTATCTATCGTAGAGCATATGGAACAGAAGACAATGTTGAGATTGTGAAGAGTGATAAAGATTTAAAGCAGTGTGTAGGATTAATTGCATTAAATGCTGATCTAGTTGATCCAACTATGATGGTTCATATGTTGAGAGATGCTAGAAATTGGAGATTTAAAGAGGAAGCTCCTCCTCAAGTAGCTTTTCTTCTTAATAAAGCAGCGAATTATCTTGGTTATATTCATTATTATTCTGGAAATATAGCTGCTGATTATAACCAATCTACATATCATTATCACCTTCCATCAATAATTATGGGTGGTGTAGATGCATCTAGAGACCTTACTGGAGGTAGTTTAGGGAATAGATTCGATTATAATCGTCCTGATATTGAATATGCATATAGAGGTGAAGTAGGAACTAACACACACATTCAACAAATTATAAATGAAGGTGTGTACGAAGGAAAATCATCTAATGTAAGTTATGATTTTTCAGGTAAGAAAGATATAACGGAAGTAGTTAAACGACTCTCAAACTATTTTAAGATTTAGGAGAACCTAATGTATACTCTAGGTGCTGACCCTGAGCTATTTATTATTGATACTACAACAGGTAACTGTGTATCTTCACACAATCTAATTGAAGGGACTAAAGAAAATCCTTTTAAAGTTATGTGTGGAGCTACACAGGTAGATGGAGTTAGTGCAGAGTTTAATATTGATCCTTGTGAAAATTCTGGTCAGTTTGTAAATAAAATCTACACTGTCACTGATGCTCTTCAGAAAATGATTAATGCTAAGTCAGGTAAAACATATCTTAAGCTAGAAGCTCGTCCTGTAGTGTATTTTGATGAAGAATATTTCAAAAGTTTGCCAGAAGAAACACGTCTCCTAGGATGTACACCAGATTTTAATGCTTATACAGCTAAAGAAAATGAACCTCCTATTACTAATGAATGTTTTCGTACAGGTAGCGGACACGTTCATGTAGGAGGATTTACATCTAGTGTTGGAGATTATGGACAAGATATTAGAAATCGAGTTAAACAATTAGATTATACTATCTATCCCATTTCTCTTCTTTGGGATAAAGATCAGAAGCGTAGAGAGTTGTATGGTAAGCCCGGAGCTTTTAGATATAAGCCATATGGATTTGAATATCGTGTTCTTAGTAATAGATGGGTGAAGGATTATCGACTTCAGACATGGGTGTTTGATGCTACTAAGAGGGCAATGGAACTTTATGATCAAGGAGAACATTTATATGATGAAGTTCCTCCAGAAGATTCATATGAACAGGAATATATCGAATCATATTTAGATATGCTTGTAAGAGAATATGATTTTCCAGATTTGAAAGTTAGATAATGGTACAGAAACTATCTCGTTTTGATGTTTTTAGAACAATTCTTCCTAGTCTTTATGTAGGTAAGAAATTGAATGAATGGGAACAGGGTGTATTAGTGGGTGCATTTACTTTTGCATCCGCTCCCTTGGCTGGTGGGGAAAGTTGGTATCAAATATCTGCATATCAAAAAGACCCACAACCAATTACTCAACATCATTTAAATGCTCTAGAAGAAATCTATGACTATAAGTTTCCACCCCCTAAGAAGTTAGAGGAGTATATGTAATGCCTCCTATTGGAACTATTTGTAGATATATAGATGGTAAATCCACTTATACAGGTACAGTGACTTCTCATATTAATTCTATAGAGTTTATTATAACTTGGAGACAAATCACAGATACATATGGAAACGAAGTAAGTGGTGGTACATTTACATGTGGACATAGATTAAATGAAATAAATGGAAGACATCTTATTGTTTTTTCAAATAAAAAACTTGAGGATTATATGTAATGACTAAACAGAATAAAGTGTATATTGTAGGACCAGATTCTCTTACAATGAATATGTTTCTTATGATGGGATGGGGAACAGTTAAAAATCCAGCAGATGCTGATTTAATTCAATTTACTGGTGGAGCTGATGTATCTCCTGCATTATATGGAGCAGCTAAACATGCTACTACATATGTTGATCCTCGTAGAGATGCAATAGAGAGTGATATATATTATAAATATCAAAACATTCCTATGGCTGGTATCTGTCGGGGTGGACAATTCCTTAACGTAATGAAGGGAGGGTCTATGTGGCAGGATGTAGATAGACATGGACGTAATCATAAAATTACCTTTGTAGATGGTAATGAATATATGATGACTTCCACCCATCATCAAATGATGAGACCATCTGATAAAGGAGAACTACTAGGTTGGGCTTCCCTATCATCATACAGGGAAACAGAAACAGAACGAAATGTAGATAAACCCTTTAATGATGTAGAGATCGTGTACTATACCGGAGCACTGTGTTATCAGCCACATCCAGAATATGTACATAAGGGTCATGATTGTCATGACCTCTATTTTAAACTTCTGTCTCATTATTTTAATCTCTGATAAAGGAACTTAGATGGACTATCTCATGTTTACAAATAAAAACGGAGATTGTCTAGAATGGACTAAACTGTTAAATTCAGAAGGTTATGCTAGACTACCTCCTAACATAAAAGTACACAGAGAAGTGTTTTATGAAACTAACGGGTATTATCCAGAAGTTATAAGGCACACTTGTGACAATAGAAAATGTATTAACCCAAAACATTTAATTGGAGGGAGTCAATTAGATAATATATCAGACAGAGTGACAAGAGAAAGGTCTCATGGGCATGTGTCTGATGAAGAACTTGAAACTATCCGTAAATTACGTTCTGAAAAACGTACTTATAAATCAATCGCAACTGAATTACATATCTTACCTAAAAGGGTTGAGTATGTAGTTACTAAACTGCTTAGAAAGTGAGGGTTAGTCCTATTTGTGGTCTAGTTGGAATTATGGGAAACAATCTTGGCTATTCAGAAGCCAAGGCAATGGAATGGCTATTACATCTTGATGCTACCCGTGGTAAGGATAGTACAGGTGTAGCTGTAGCTAAGAAGCATGGAGCTGTTGAACTATATAAAGAAGTAGGACCACCAGATTTTCTATATAAGAAATTCCCAGATAAATTCCATAAAGGTAGACTCATTCTACATGATGTAAATATGGTTATGGGTCATAATCGTTGGGCTACTCAAGGGGTAGTAAACGAAAATAATGCTCATCCATTCAACTTTACTAATATAGTTGGTGCTCACAATGGTACAGTTCCTCTTTATTCGTTAAGAGACTTTCCCGGACATAAGCACTTCCACATTGACTCTCAAATTATCTATAGTCACCTTGATGAAGGTCCACTCCAAGATTTGTGGGATAAAGCAGATGGAGCTATGGCTCTTACTTGGTGGGATAAGAACACCAAAGAACTGAATATGGTGAGGAATAAAGAACGTCCTCTTTGTTATGCTATTACACCAGATCAGTCTACATTAATTTGGGGTAGTGAAGATTGGTTTATTTGGTTAGCTTGTGGTAGAAATGGTATTAAACTTGGTGAAGGTGCCGTAGTTTCTCTTGAGGAAGATGTACATCATAAGTTTAGTATTAAGGAAGGAAAGATCGAGGTTGACAAGATTAAACTCACCCCTTTCAAAAAACCAACAACCACTATTATCCATCGTGGTACCACAGATTTACAGACTATTTCTGTTAATGATAAATATCATGCTGAAGACTTCTTTATTGAAGAGTGGACTCCTTATGCCTTTGGTAAAGATAAGAATGGTAAAAGAGTGGAAGTAAGTGGATGGTTCTCTGGCTCTACTTTTGATTATGAGTTAATTAAAGTTAGAGTGATGCATATTGACGATCAAATTAGAAAGATCATTGAGCGTCTGAATCAAGATGATATGTGGTGTGCTTGGCACAGCAAGAAAGTTGAACTGAAACAGCATAAAAAGAGTAAGCAATGGTTCAATTATATTGAACATTGGAGTGATGTGTCTTTAGATTATGATCCTAGAGATCATATTTCTGAGTCTAAAGTAATTAGTCTATTAGACTATGCTCCTAAGGCATTACCAAAACCAGAAACTCCTCAATATGCTAAAATGTTTAATTATATGATTCCTAAAGATCAATGGGAGAAGAATGTAAACAAAGCTAATGGATGTGCTCAGTGTGGAAATCATGCTACGTGGGAAGATCGTAACATAATGAAGTGGTGGTATCATGGGCCAGATCTTGTATATGACTGCCCAACTTGTGTAGGTAGCTATAACTAATGAGGATTAAAATGGCTAAAGTCGGAAATTATGAAGTGTTAGTAGGATGTGACCCAGAGTTTTGGGTTAAGAAGAAAGGCACTGATAAGATTGTTAGTGCTCATGGTCTTCTTGCAGGGACGAAGAAGAACCCTCTTCCCCTAAGTAAGGGTGGTGTTCAGGTTGATGGTATGGCTCTAGAAATTAATATCAAGCCAGCTAAGACCATTCGTGGATTTAATGGTAACATTAACTCTGTCCTTGGAGAAGTAGCTAAGCTAGTTCCAGACTATGAGTTTGTCTTTGAACCTGTAGCAGAATTTGGGTTTGATTACATTGAAGCTCAACCAAAAGAAGCTAAACAGCTAGGTTGTGAGCCAGATTATAATGCTTATACCAAGAGCATTAATCCTCCACCAGATGCTAAAGCTCCTTTCCGTACAGCAGCAGGTCATATTCATATCTCTTGGAAAAAACTAGACGATGAAAATTGGCCCAATGAAATTGCTCCTACAGATGCAACTCATTTTGATGCATGTTGTATGCTTACTAAAACTCTAGATGCTTATCTAGGTATTCCTTCTCTAGTATGGGATAAGAACCAGAAGCGTCGTGAACTTTATGGTAAGCCCGGATCATTCCGTCCTAAGGTTTATGGTGATGGTTGGTTTGGTATGGAGTATAGAGTGTTGAGTAATGCTTGGCTTCGTTACCAGCAAGCTCAGGATTTGGTGTATGGTAATACCATTGATGCCTTTACAGCTCTTATGAAAGACGAAGAGTTAGAAAACACGAAATGGTGTGGTCATATTGCTAAAGACATTATTACCAATATTAAAGAAGATCAATATGAGAGATCAGCAGCTCAGATCTTTGAAGGTAGTACAGGAATTAAATCTCCTGCTTATTATCGTCTACAGCGAGAAGAAGGTCGCTATTAATATGAATTATTATACCAATCATCAGTATGCAGCAGGTAGATTAGAAGGTACAATTGTATCTAATACAGATGGAGACCCAATTTATGTAGAAGAAGTAAAAGCTCATTACTATCTAGTAAGAAAGCTTTTAGATCTTAAACTATATGAGGCTAAGCCAGAAGAGATTGATTTAACTCCTGTAAAGCTTGGTTGGTATAATACAGATGATACAGCTTATTATATTACTCGTGTTCCTTGTAGGAAGTGGAAGCAAGGTTTGAGTGGGGAGAATATTGCAATAGATGGTTGCTATAAAAATAAACCCATTCCATTCAACCTCATCAGTCCCAATCTACATTACACTATTAGAGGGATTTATCCTTCGTACGATAAAGTAATTCATGATCTTAAGAAACTTCCTAATCTAAAGAAGAGAGCTTTTCATCGTCAATGGGCTGTAGATAGAGATAAAACACTGTGGTATAGTGGATGGGTTGTGGGGAGTATTGTACATGACATTCCACGATTAACTAAACAAAATCAATATCTAAAAGATGTGTTTGAACGTCAAACAGGAGTTGAATGTGCTAATTTCTGAAGTATGGCCTGTTAAAAGATATGCAGGAGAAGTAGGGATTGAGATAGAGGTAGAAGGAACACTCCTTCCCAATCTCAATTGTGGTTATTGGCGTACTGTTGCTGATAATAGTTTAAAGGGAGGTAAAGAGGGTAGAGAGTATGTTCTTAAACAACCAGTAATGCTAGAGAATCTACTACCAATCCTAACTGACTTCAAAGAAGAGTTTAAACATTCTGTTGTGGATGATTCTGTATATGCAGGAATTCATGCTCATATTAATGTACAATCATTAACCCCTAAACAACTTCTAACTTTTCTTGTATGTTTCTTTATTCTAGAAGAATTATTAGTTAAGTGGTGTGGTAAGACGCGAGTAGGAAATCATTTCTGTTTAAGAACATCTGATGCAGAATATCTTATTCACTTTATTCGTAATCTAGTTCTTACTAACTCTCTCAATACAATTACAGAGAATGACAACATTCGTTATTCTGCTGCTAATTTAAAAAGCTTATCTAAGTATGGTAGTGTAGAGTTTAGATGTCTCAATTCTACTATTGATCCAGATAGAATTTATATCTGGTGTTCTACACTAATCAACATTCTTCGTACGAGTAAAACATTTCCAACTCCAGATTCTGTTATTATGGAATTCAATCGTAATGGCGCTGAGAAATGGGCATTAAAAATGTTGGGAGAACATGCAAAAAAGTTCTTGACAAACGACTGGGAAGTTGATATATATGATGGTCTAGGTAGAGCCCAAGATATTGCTTTCTGTAGAGATTGGGAGATTAAACCTAGTTACAATATTTTTAAAAGGAGCTTAGAGATTTTTAATGGTTAAAACTTATATAAATAAGAATCAATACCAAACCCTTGATGAATATATATTAAATATACCTTTCATAAGAAATAATACATGGGATTATATTAAATCTCTTGAAAATACTAGATGGAATTATGATGTAGTAACAAATACTATAAAAGTAACACACACTGTTCCAACTAAAGCATAACCTCCTGTAAGAAAGAAACTTAAGGATTACATGTAATGTTTCAAGTAGGGGATAAGGTAAGAGTAGTTAAATATGATTACCTTTATGATAAGTATAAAGATGTAATAGGTTCAATTGGTATTATAGTAGGAAAACCGGGAGATGATGGTAGTGAATTTGATCACATAGTAAGATTCTTAGAACCTGTTCCAGAGTGTTGGATTGGAAAAGGAGTAAATGCTTGTGAATATTTTAATGATTATGAACTAGAATTAATCGGAACAACTAAACCCTTAGAGGATTATATGTAAATGTATGGAATTCTAACCAGAGCTAACTGGGAACAAAAGAGCGCAAATGCTGTAGCTCAATTAATGAACACTCCTACGGAAGTAAGGGCTACAGGAGAACAATGGAATAATAAGCCTGATGTAGTCATTCGATGGGGATGTACAGCTAATGTTCCCACTAAGAATGTTATTAATAAGGCTGGAGCAATCCATCTAGTTAGTAATAAGTCTGGTTTTAGAAGAGTAGTACGAAATACATCTCCTGATGATGTACCATTTACATGGTTTGATGAAGATAATCTCATGCATTTCTTCGAAATGTTTAAATCATTTCCTTTAGTTGTTCGTCCTAAAGAACATGAAAAGGGACAAAACTTCTTTGTATGTAAAGATGGAGAAGAACTTAAAGAAGCTGTTAAACTTTGTGGTAATGGATATTATGTTTCAAAGTTTGAACAGAAAGATAAAGAGTTTAGAGCTGTAGTTATACAAGGACGTATTGCTTTCTTGTGCGAGAAGAAGCCAGAAAATAAAGCTCTCAATACATGGGGTTTAGCTGATATTTGGAAGACCATTAAATGGGGAGATTGGCCACTTCCTATCATTAAGCAAGCCATTCGTGTACACAATATTTCTGGCCTTACATTCTCTGCTATTGACATCATCCAGAATAAAGAAGGTAAGAGTTTTGTATGTGAGGCTAATAGTGCTCCAGAACTAGGTGGTAATTATTGGGCTGAAAAGATGGCTATGTGTTTTGATTATATGGTAGAAAATGAAAATGCTCCAATTGAAACAGATTTAGAAGCAGATAGTTGGAAAAATTTTATTCATCCAGCATTAAGTGATAAGGCTTCCTAATAAAAAAACTAGAGGAATATATGTAATATGTTAACTCCTGAGAATCTTTCTTATTGTAAAGACATGCATAAGCAACATGCTGGTGAATGTGGTGTATCTAGAGTAGGTCTTATCTTCACTGATAATACTTATTGGAAGAGTAGTAATACAGCTTGTCATGCAGGATTGAAGTACATTAAAGATGATGCAAATTGTAAAAAAGATTTAAAGGGAGTGTGGAGTGTATATAAGAAACCTCATGAAGATTTAGACTTGCCATCACAAAAGAAATTTGTTAATTGGATGGTAAATGAAAGTCCATATGCAGATACATTTTTATTAAAAGATGTAGATAGTATTATAAATGGATGTTGGGTTAGTGATCCAAATACACACTACAATCTAATGGTAGCTGGTAGTATTGCTACTAGATTTATAACAGAGGGTTATTATTTAAATAATTCTAGAGTGTGGGCAGAACTTGTAAATAATGGTGCTGATCCTACATATGCATATGTACTAGCTCAGGGATTTAAGACTAGTGGACATAAAACATGGCCAATTAGACCCGGTAGTGGTGATGATCATACAGGGATTATGTTTTCCTATTCGTCTATAGAACTTAGTAGAAACTTTATTAAAAGAAATGTACAACAAAAAGGTTATCCTACATATAACGAAGTGAAAAAGTATGATGATCTTACTGGACTATTTAACCATAATCATGCTAGTTCAAAAGATCTAAGAAAATGGATTGAAAAAGCTAGACCAATTAAAAATTCTATGCATATTAGTTATAATATTTTTAGTCAAAATAAAAAGAAGACTAATGTATTAGCTGATGTAGAAGATTTAATGTCTGTATATAACCAATTTGTAAAGGAAATTGGATAATGTTTAATAAAGGTGATATAGTTGTATGGAACAGGAAAGATATTCCTGACCATAAGCTTTCTGATGCGGAGGTGTTGGTAACTAATCCTATAAACCCTGCTGCTGTTGATCCTGATCGTTACTTTAGGGGAAAAATAATAAATGATGCTTCAATTGGATGGTATGTTAAAGGATATGAAGGTAGTTTCACAAATCATTTCTGGAAACTTAAAACTACACCCAAGAAACTTGAGGAATATATGTGATGTTAAGTATTGGAACTGTTCTTGTAGGAAGAGATCCTATTCATGTTGGTTCTTCTGCCCGTGTTGTTAAAGTATTAAAAGATAAAAGTGTGCTTATATGAACAGTAAAAAACGGAGCGCCATCTCCACCTACGACATATTCTAATTTTGTCATTATGAATTGGATAAAAGATGGTAAATATTATATACAACCAACTAAAAAACTAGAAGAATATATGTAAAAGGAATAGAAATGGGACAGGGTAAACAAATTGGACATGGTTTACCTCATGAAGAATGCGGCACTAAACATGGATTAAAACCATTTGAACAACCAGATGGTACAATTAATGGATTTTGTTTTTCGTGTGGTAAATGGGTGAAAAACCCATATGGAGAAGATGTAAAGATTGAAGATCTTCCCCCAAGAAAAGAAAAGACTCCTGAACAAATACAAGAAGAAATTGATGAAATTTTAGGTTATCAAACTATAACAGTGCCTCAGAGAAGACTTCGTAAAGATAATTTAGAACATTACGAAGTAAAGGTAGCTGTTAGTGAACAAGATGGTACTACTCCTACAGCTCTCTTCTTTCCTATGAAAGATGGAGATAAGCTAAAGGGGTATCATGTTAAGATGATTGATCCCCCTGATAATTATGTAAAAGCCTATAATATAGGTGATACAAAAGATATTGATATGTTAGGATGGGATGTGGCTAAGAAATCTGGTGCTTACACCCTCATTATTACAGAGGGACCAGAAGATATGGTTAGTGCCTATCGTATCCATCAATTAGGGGTGGATGATCCTAAATGGATGCCTGCCATAGTTAGTCTACCATTTGGTACTAATAGTGCTAAGAAGTTTATTTCTAAACATTTAGACGAAATTAGGAAAAGATTTAAAAAAGTTATTTTATCATTTGATGATGACGAGCCCGGACATAAAGCCGTCAAGGACGCTATGCTTATTATACCTGAAGCTGTAAGCGTCACTCTCCCTTATAAAGATGCTAATGAATGTCTAATGGAAGGAAAAGCTAAGGAAGCTTATAACGCTTATAGGTTCTTAGCTGAAAAGCCTACTAATACTCAAGTTGTAATGGGAAAAGATGTTTATCTGAAAGCACTTGAACCTGCAAAATTTGGTGAACTTACTTGGCCTTGGAAAGATATACAAGCTGATATGAGAGGCATCAGATTAGGAGAAACTACTTATTTTGGTGGACCTACTAAAGCTGGTAAAACTACAATTAAAAATGCCCTAGCAGCACATTTCATTCAAAAAGATAAGGTTAAAGTTTTTATGGCTTGTCCAGAAGAACCTAATGAAATGTCTTATAAACTTCTTGCTAATCAAATTACAGGTAAAATTTTTCATGATCCTAATATTGAATTTGATTTAGATGCATTTAAAGAAGCTGGAAAAGTTTTAGATGATAATCTTTATATGCTTTCACTTTATCAATTTTTAGGTTGGGAAACTCTTAAAAAATCTATTATATACGCTGTGGGAGAAGGTTGTAAAGTTGTAATGGTTGATCCTATTACCTGTCTTACTAATGGTATTAATGCAGCAGACTCTAATACATTTTTACAAGGATTTGCTCAAGAACTTTCTCAAATGGCTAAAGATATGAATTTTCATGCTTTTACATTTTGTCACCTTAAAACTCCAGAAGGAAATTTAAGTGAAGAGAAACGAGAGCAATATTATAAAAAAGGTCAATATAGAGATTTAGGTCCAATTACTCATGAATTTGGAGGTAGTGTATACTCAAATCAATTTGCAGGTAGTAGAGGAATGCAAAGGTCTGCTCACCTAATGTTAGGTTTGATGTGTAATAAAGATCCTGATCTAGACGAAGGTGTAAGAGACACAAGAGAACTTGTGGTTTTAGAAGATAGAAATTGGAATAACAATAGCAAATATTTATTGTATTATAATCGTAATACAGGTTTATTTCAGGAATTAGGTCATGGATGATATTAAAGAATGGTTAAGTTATGATCCAAATACTGGAATATTTACATGGATAAAACCTAGAAAAGGTATTAAAAAAAATAAAGTTGCTGGAAGATTAGATCGTAACGGATATATTACTATTTGTTTTGATGGCAATCATTATTTAGCTCATAGATTAGCTTGGTGGTGGGTGTTTGGAAAATGGCCTACTAATTTATTAGATCACAAAGATCAAGATAAGTCTAATAATAAAATAGAGAACTTAAGAGAGTGTGACTATTCAACAAATGGAGCTAATCTTAAATCCAAAAGAAAATATAAAGGTGTCTTTTATGACAAAAGAGATAATTTAATATTCTCTCAAATTAGATTTAATAATAAATCAATACGAATTGGAACATTTAAAACGGAGGAAGAGGCAGCTAGAGCTTATGATAAAAAGGCACTAGAGTTATTTGGAGAATACGCCTTTTTGAATTATAAGGAACTATCTGAGAATGGAAAAAGAATTTGAAGCACTTATCAGAAAAAATCAAACCAAGTGGCTAAAATTAGTTAATAAGTTTATACACAATCCATCAGATGCAGAAGATGTATTACAAGAAACCATGTTAACAGCTTATAAAAATCTAGAAAAATATGATCCTACTAGAGCTGGAATGAATACATGGTTTCATAAGATTATGTTCAATCAAATTCATAGATGGTACAATAAGAATGTAAAATATCAAAAGAGTTTTTCTATAGAATTTTGGGATGAACTAATTGATAATTCTTCGTTAATAGAAGAACGATGTTCTTTCTTTTCTATGATTAAAGATGTAGACAATCAATTAGATCGTACAATTCTTATGTTAACATACATCTATGGATATACTACCAGAGAGATTAGTAGTATGTTAGAAGTTAGTCTGGGTAAAATTAGTAATACTACCACTAAGTTTAGGCAACAACTCAAGGAAAACTAAAATGGAATGGAAAGTAGGAGATTTATTCACTTATAATAATTATTTGATGAGAGTAGAAAAAGTAGATCCTGTAGCTGCTAAATATCAAACATATATTCGGGCAAATTTTCTTAATCAAGAGGGTTGGGAATGGTGGTATGGAGATACATATGAAAACATTATAGAAGATAATGGAGGAGTAGAACCTGAATTAGTAGATTTCTCATATGTTGATATGCAACTATATGAAATCATTAAAAGATACAATACTAAGAAGTTAGAAGAGTATATGTAATGCCGGTTTTTGATATTGAAACCGACGGATTGAATGCAACTGTTATACATGTACTGTCTTATAATGATGGTAATAATGTAATTAGTTTAACAGATTATTCTGAAATAAAATCTTGGTTATTAGAACAAAAAATATTAATAGGTCATTCTATTATTCTCTATGACATACCAACATTAGAACGATTATTAAAGATTAAAATAAAAGCTAAACTAATTGATACATTAGCTCTTTCTTGGTATCTTTATGATGGTAGAGATAGTCATGGACTAGAGAGTTGGGGTGAAGAATTTGGTATAGTTAAACCCAAGATTGATGACTGGGTAGGATTAGATATTAGAGAGTATATTAATAGGTGTGAAACAGATGTCAAAATCAATGAAACGTTATGGAGAAAACAAGCTTCTTATCTTACTACCCTTTATAATAATGACGATGTTTATAATCTCCCCATTATTAGTTATTTATCGTTCAAATTAGATTGTATTAAAGAACAATGCAACTCTAAATTCAAAATTGATAAAGAACGTATTTTACATAATTTAGATTTTTTAAAGCAAAAGAAAGAAGACAAGGAAACTATTTTACGAAAGGCTATGCCTCAAGTTCCTTGTTATGCTACATACAAACGTCCTGTTCGTCCCTTTAAAAAGGATGGTAGTTTATCATCTCACGGTGAAAATTGGAAGTCTAGGTGTGAAAGTTTAGGCTTGACATTTGAACATAAAGATGATATAAGCATTATAATAGGATATGAAGTAGCAAACCCTTCCTCTCCATTGCAACAAAAGGACTGGCTCTTCTCACTAGGTTGGGAACCTCGTACATTTGTATACACTAAAGATAAGGATGGTAATACAAAAGCTATCCCTCAAGTTAAAAAACAGTTCGAACCTGAATTCTGTGACAGTGTAAAAGAACTATACGAAAAAGAACCCAATCTAGAAGAACTAGAAGGACTATCCATTATCAATTCTCGTATCTCTAAACTTAATGCAATACTAGAGTGTGAGGTAGATGGATTTGTAAAACAAGAGATTGGTGGATTAACCAATACTCTCAGACTTAAACATAAGAAGCCTTGTGAAAATCTACCCGGTAAGGATAGATTATATGGAGAGTTGATTAGAGAAGTTTTCATAGCTAGAGATGGTTATGAATTGTGTGGTAGTGATCAAACAGCTTTAGAAAATAATACAGGTGATCATTATATCACTTTCTATGATCCTGAGTATGTAGAAAGAAAGAAAATACCCGGATATGATCCACATCTAGAAATGTGTATGGTAGCTGGATTAATGGATCAAGAAGATGTAGATTTTTATAAAATATATAAGAAAACAAAAGAACACTCTGATGTAGATAAAAAGAGATTCACACTATTAGATAAAAAGAGACAGAGTGGTAAAAAGACTGTATACTCTGGTATGTATGGTATTGGTAAGGATAAACTATCTAGAGAACTTAAATGTTCTGTTAGTGAAGCTAAGAACTTACTAGATGCATATTGGAAAGTTAATTGGGCTATTCGTAAAGCTGCTGATGATTTTGAAAAGAAGATGGTAAATGGACAATTATGGGTGTTTAATCCAGTTAGTAAGTTCTACTACTCTCTTCGTAATGAGAAGGACTCTTGGTCTACTATCAATCAATCCACAGGTGTGTATGCATTTGATAAGTGGTTGTGGTATATCAGAAAGAAGAGACCACAAATCACAGCTCAATGGCACGATGAGGCTCTCTTTGAAGTAAAGTTAGGTAATAGAGATAAGATGGAAAAACTCTTATTAGAAGCTGAAGATAAAGTAAATGAAGAATTAAAGTTAAACACTACCCTGTCAATTGATATAAAATTTGGTGCGACTTATGCAAGAGTTCATTGATAAATATTATACTAAAGATGGAAAATTATTTAGAAAATTTGATAATAAAGAAATCGGATGGAAGTCTAATAATAATTATTTAAAGTTTGATGAAAATGGTAAAAAATATTATGTTCATAGAGCTATCTTTTTATTAGTTAATGGATACCTTCCTGAATTAATAGATCATATAGATAGAAATAGATTAAATAATCTTCCGTCTAATTTAAGAGAGGGTAGTCAATTAATTAATAGAATTAATTCGTCATTAAGAGCAGATAATACTTCCTCTGTAAAAGGTGTAAGTTTTAGTAAGTCAAACCAAAAATGGTTTGCAAGTATAAACATACATGGAACTAGAATTAATGGAGGTTATTATGAAAAAATTGAAGACGCTATTAAAGCAAGATCTAAATTGGAAGAAATATATTTTCTTCCTGTAAATAAAATATAAGGATGTTCATTAAATGACTAAACCATTAATGACTGTACAAATTACATATCAAGATAATAAAATTAAAACACTAGCAAATATTGATACAATTGATCATGTTTCTAGTCCAATAGATTACTTAATTTATGGAGTAAGTGGTGGTATATTTGTTAAGAAAGATGATATAAAAGAAATTATCTTCGTACCACAAACACCAGAAGTTGAAGTAGAAGAAGTAATGAAAGCAGAGGATGCATAATGAGTTTTAATGCAACTAACCAGCCACTAGGTAATGGTGGTAATGACTTTAAATATGAACCTCTAGAAGAGGGCACCTATCCTGCTCGTTTAGTAGGTGTAGCTAATGTAGGTAAACATTCAGCTTCATTTAAGGGTGAGGTTAAAGAACCTAAAGATAACATTGCTCTTACATATGAACTACTAGATGAATTCCTTAAGGATGAAGATGGTAATGAACTAAAAGACAAGCCACGTTGGCTTACAGAATATATGCCCTTTCATAATCTAAAGGCAGAGAAAGCTAAGTCTACAGATAGATATTATTCTCTTGATCCAGACAATAAGAATAAGGGTGACTTCTCAGCACTATTAGGTATTCCTATCATGGTGCAAGTTACTCAGTCTGAAGGTAAGGGTGCTAACAAGGGTAAGATATTTAACAATGTAGGAGGTATTTCTACAATGCGTCCTAAAGAGGCTCAGAAAGCCCCTGAACTGGTCAACCAGCCCTTTACCTTTGATTTCTATGCACCCACTAAGGCTGAGTGGGATGGGGCTCCAGCACGCATTAAAACGCTTGTACGAGCAGCTCTTAATTTTAAGGGAAGTGAAATGGAAGATTGGGATGATGGGGGTAATGCTGCTCCTGTTGTAAAAGAAACAGAAGAAGAGGATACTTCTTGGTAATGAAACCACTTATTGATTTTGACATCTTAGCATATGAAGTTGGTTTTGCTAGTGAAACTAGAAATGTTGCTGCAGAAGGCACACAATTCGAAGAGACTAGCATTCAAGCTCAGTCATGGGATTTTGCTAGAGAGGTTCTTGAAAAAAGAATTAAGTTAATTGTAGATGAAACTGAGGCGGATGAACCGCCTCTCTTCTTTCTTACAGAAAGTGCTCTAGTAAATAGGATTTTGAATAAGAAGAGAAGATTTGTAGGAGAGCCTGAAACCGAGTACGTTCCTAACTTTAGAGAGAAGATTAGTGTAACGAAGGAATATAAGGGTAATCGTAAAGATCAGAAGAAACCCTACCACTATAAGAACTTGATTAATTACATCTTATGTGGTAAGTTTGATTATCATATAGCCCCTGCTGGATTAGAAGCTGATGATGCACTATGTATCTATCAGACACAAGCTCTTAGAGAAGGTAGAAAAACTATAATTTGTTCTCGTGATAAAGATCTAAAACAGTGTGTAGGATTACATTATAGCTGGGAGTGTGGAAATCAAGGAAGCATTGGACCTTTACTAGCTGACGAGTTGGGCTCGTTAATTAATAGAAACGAAGGTAAGGTAGATGCTAGTGGTAAAAAGAAGCCATTAAAAGTGTTGGGAACAGGTAGTAAGTTTCTATACTACCAGATGTTAACAGGAGATTCTACAGATAACATTCAAGGTGTTTTAGGGCGAGGTCCAGCCTTTGCTTATAATCTTCTTAAAGATGCTAAGACAGAAAGACAATGTTATGAACTAGTAGCAGAAGTTTATGTAAAAACTTTTGGAGATGAGTGGGAGACTAAACTACAAGAGATGGTTGATCTCCTTTATATTATTAAAGATGTAGATAAAGAAGGAAATCCAATCAAATGGACAAAGCCAAGTATGCTAAGCTCACTGATGTAGTAAATGCTGTTGAACCATATATAAATAGGGTTAAAGAACAGATGGTTAAGTATCAAAATGATGAATGGATAAATAAGGTTGTTGTGACTGCTCCTTGGAATAAGGAACCCGAAGACTTAATTGTTCCTGTAGAAGAAAATATCATATGTGAACAATATAAAGATATTGCAGTACCAAAATACATACAACCCCTAAAAATATGTAAATCAGGAGAAATGTCTGAACAAGAGTTAAGAAAGCAACTTGCTAATCTTCAATATAAACTAGATATAATTACAGCTCCTAAATTCACTGATGAAGAAGCTGCTGATATTAAATCTATTGTAGAAAAGCTAAAGGGGATGGGAGCCTTTTTAGGAGGAAGTAGAGAAAAGCTAAATGATTTAGATTATACATCTAAGAGAGATTGGGATTTTCATCTTCCTGTACAAGAAGAACAATATGATTGGGAGAAGTTTGATAATATCTATACAGATATAGGTAAGTATATCAATCAAAACTTCACTAGACAATATAATGATGAAGCAGAGATGTATAAAGATCATTTCTTTGATTCGTACTATAAGAACGATCTCTACCCACACATCACTGTAATCTACAATAAAGACTTTACTAAATATAAGAAGATGTGGACTAAGTTAGATAAACAATATTGGCATAACTATATCTGGAAATCTAATCCAGCTCGTAAAGTAGCATTATCTAATCCTGAAGAATTACGTAAATTTAAACAACGTAATAGAGATTTCTTTAATATGCTACATAAGATGGTAGAAGTTGATTTAGGAGACTTTATGTAATGTTAATTAGGGTAATTCAACTTGTTCCTACAGCAGAGTACGATGGATGGGATTATTATGAAAATAAATATGATGTTTCTTCTTACTCAGATCAATATTCTACAGGTTGGCAAGAGGTTAATGAAGAAAAACTTAAAGAACTTCAGAAAGCTGTAGGAGTTCTTAATGGCACTACAGCCCTAAGATATGCTATTATAAGAGCCTATAATGAAGTTGATGTAGAAGACTTAATTAATTCTTCTGAAGAGATTAAAAAAGCTCAAATTAAAACTGCTAAAGCACGAGAAGAAGCTTTAAAAAAGTCTGAAGCTGCAAGGGCTGAAAAGGCCAAAGCCAGAAAGCTTAAGCAACTAGAGAAATTGAAGAAGGAATTGAATGAAGCGTAATACACTAAAACCTAGGTGTGGAGGATTATGGACTGAAGCTCAATATATTACATTCGTTAAAAATCAGCTTCGAGGGGCTACATGGAAATGGGCGGTAACGAGTAAGATAAAAACTAAATCTAGAGTATCTAGAGGAATTTATAAATGTAATTTGTGTTCAAATTTAATCCCCAACAAATTAACAATTGTTGATCACATTAGACCTGTAATGAGTCCTTTTTCTATAGGAAAAATAGACTGGAATGAAGTTATAAACAATTTATTTTGTGAAGAAGATAATTTACAGGTAATTTGTGAAGAGTGTCATACTTTAAAAACAAAACAGGAAAAGGATTTAAGGAAAGAATATATGAATTATTCTAAAACATACCCTAATGAATATAATTCATGGAGATCTATGTATAGAAGGTGTTTTGAACCGGGAAATAATAAGTATGATTTATACGGAGGCTTAGGAATTTCTGTAGAAGATTCTTGGAATCCCTATAAATCAAAGGGAGCTTTCATAAATTTTCTTAAAGATATGGGGCCGCGACCGGAGGGATGTACTTTAGAACGTAAAAATAACAATTTAAATTACACTAAAGATAATTGTATCTGGGCAGACTATTTTCAACAAAATAATAATAGACCTTCTTACAATCATAACATCGAATTTAATGGTAAAATTCAATCACTATCAAATTGGGCAAAAGAGTATGGACTTAAATATACTACAGTAGATGAACGATTAAAAAGAGGTTGGAGTATAGAAGATGCTTTAACCAAACCAATAAGAAAGAATAAAAAGAATGAACTCATTTAAAGAAATTGATCACTACCCCTTACAGACATTTAATCGTGTACAGATGGCTATTAATCTAAGAGAGTTTTCTGGTAAAGCTTATGCAGAAGAGTATATTCAACAGTTCCCTAAAGCTGACAGAGAAGCTATGGCTGAGATGTTAGGTTATATCCAAAAGAATGGATATAAGAAGGCTAGGGAACTTGCTACAGCAGGAGCTACATTCCCTGAGTATTGTACAGATGTCTGAGCTTGATAAACAGATTGGTGGTGAACATTATAAGACGATGAAAATCCAACCTATTGAATATATCATGGCTAATGAGCTTGGTTGGTGTGAAGCTAATTGTATTAAATATGTGACCAGATATAAACAAAAAGGTCAAAAACAAGATATTGAAAAGGCCATTCACTATCTTCAAATACTATTGGAGAATTTAAATGGATCGTAATTTTGAAGATATTGTTAAAAATCATTTAAATTATAACCCAGATACTGGAATCTTATCTTGGATAAATCCTTATACAAATAGATTTAAACACGGCGCTGAAGTTGGATATACAGGAAAAGATGGTTACAGAAGAATTCAAATATTAGGAAAAGTGTATCTAGTACATAGAGTTATCTGGTTTATTGTATATGGAAATTGGCCAAAGAACGAACTAGATCATATAGATTTAAACAGATCTAATAATAAAATAGAAAATTTAAGAGAATGTACTCACAGCTTAAATAATGCCAACCGTATTTCATACAAAAATTCAATTTCTAAATACAAGGGAGTTAATTTAGATAAAAGAGATGGTGTATGGTCAGCAGAAATTCATAAAGATAATATTAAATATTATTTAGGTAGATTTAAATGTGAGACCTCTGCAGCTTTAGCTTATGATAAAAAAGCTAAAGAATTTTTTGGAGAATATGCGAGGTTAAATTTTGGTTAAGATACTTTTAGTAGATATTGAATCCGCCCCGGCGTTAGTTTACGTTTGGAAATTTTTTCAAGAAAATGTTTCGCCTAAACAAGTTGTAGAACACCCATTTATTATGTCTATAGCTGCAAAATGGCTAGATAGTGATGATATTTTTTATTATGAGAATAGAACTAGTAACGACAAAGCTCTTATTGTAGCTATAAATAAACTACTTGATGAAGCTGATATTGTAGTCGCACACAATGGTAATAGATTTGATTTTCCTAAAATTAGAGCAAGATCAGTTATTCATGGGCTAAAACCGCCCTCTCCCTATAAGATGATTGATACTTACAGAATAAGTAAAAAAGAATTTAATTTTCCATCTAATTCATTAGAATATTTGTGTAAAGCTCTTGACCTCCCTGTAAAAAAAGGAGATCATAAAAAATTTAGTGGTTTTAATCTTTGGCTTGAATGTCTCAGAAAGAATGATGAAGCTTGGAAAGAGCTTAAAGACTATAACATATTAGATGTATATGCTTTAGAAGCTCTCTATCTTCGTTTAAGACCTTGGGCTACTAATCATCCTAATGTAGTTATATATAAAGAAGCTGGTCCTGCTCCTTTAGAGAATGACCCACAGTGTATTAAATGTGGGAGCACCTCTACTCAATGGAGAGGATATGCTTTTACAGCTACTGGTCAATTCCACAGATACCAATGTAATGATTGTGGTGGGTGGTCAAGGACAAGATATATGCTAAATAGCAAGAATGAAGCATTATTGGGGAATTGTATTTCGTAGTGGTTACATATAAGACATTTATTCTGTCTTATGTAGCTCTATATATTTTATTGGTATTTATTTCATGGCAAAGACGAAAATAAAAGAAGATGAAAAATTAGTGGCAATTAATAATAGCATTAAAGCTTATGGAGGTTTATATGCTAATTGGAAATCTAGTGGATGTAAAGCCCCTATGCCACAAGAACTATTAGACAGACTTATTAATATATCTGAAACCTTAGATACCTATTTTAAATCCTATAAACTTGAGGGAGTTGAATGAAATTAATCTATATTAATACAAGAAAAATAGAGGCTGAACAACCTCCTATCACAGTGGATGATCCAGAGTCTACTATAGCTCCACAAGACTATTCGGAAGTTAGAATCGGTAGAAAGACCAGAGTGGTATGGGATAAGAAGGGCCATGAACGTGGCCCTCGAGTCTACATTTTAACGGATGATAAGGTAGAAATGGAATGAGGTTATCAGCTAAGGTAGTGGGTAAGACATTTCCTCTTGTGGATGGAATATCTAATGTTTATGAATTTATTGAATATCAAGCTAAGGTTAGCAATCCTAGTAATCAATTAAAGAAAACTCATTTAATTCAATATCTAAAAGATCAAAAACATTGGTCTCCATTCGATATGGCCAATTTTCAAATTGAAGTTGAATGCCCTAGAGATATTGCTAGACAAATTCTTCGTCACTCTTCTATGAGGTTTCAAGAGTTTAGTCAAAGATATGCTGATGTTAATGAGTTCAGTCTAAGAGAACTTAGAAGACAAGATACAAAAAATAGACAAAATTCAATTGATGACTTTAGTGAGAAAGATAAGTTGGATTTTGAAGAAGATTGTCGTAGTTTAATTCAACACGCTGAAGAAATATATAACTATTGGAGATCTCAAGGTGCTGCTAAAGAGTGTTGCCGAGTGTTTCTTCCTGAAGGTTTAACAATGTCTAGACTATATGCTAATGGTACTGTTCGTACTTGGATGCACTATCTAAGTGTTAGAGAAGAACAAGGTGTTACACAAAAAGAGCACGTTATGGTAGCTAACGCTATTAGAGAGGTTTTACATAAAGAGGAGCCTGAGTTGTTTTAATGACATATCAACCTAAATATGAATGGACATTATGTCCTATAGAAATGGAAAACAACTCTGTTTACATTAAATGGGTGACTACAGTTAATGGTAAAGAATATTATACAGCTTGTAGAGCATCTCTTCCTGCTAACCCCATTCAAGAAGCTGAACGTAGAATTGATGAAATGAGGAAATTACAATGAAACATAATAAATCTCTCCTCATACCTGATGATGATTGGCAATATCATAATTTTGACATAGAAATTGTTGAAGAAAGAACAGATACACCACTAGGTAATTTTACTGGTGTATATGATGCTAAGGGAAATCCCCTATTCAGACCCAAGAACAAGATTGGGTTTATTGTAAGGAAATAATAATGAACGTTAAAGATAATATTTTTGAATTTGATAATCTATCTAATCCAGAAGACGATGACGATGGTAACTGGGCTGAGTTTTGTGACAGTCTTAAGGAAGATGTGTTTAGGGGAGCATATTTCATCGTTAAGAATGATGGTACATTAAAACTTGGCTGTACTGAAATTGATAAACTTGGTCAAGAGAGAATGCTCTATCAATTAAAGAAAGTGATTGAACACTTCATTGAGATGTCTCCTGATTGGGAGCTTATCATGAATTTAAAAGAAAATGCTAAGGTTAAAAATATTGAATTAGATGATGAAGATCTAATTGCTTTTGATGAAGAGGATTTTTAATGTTTAAAGACTTTCCTAATATAATTTATTTAACAACTACTCTTGGAGGTACTATTGCTATTTTAGAAGTTGAGGTTGAAGATAGTATTAAATATGTTAGAGCAGATGCTGTTACTTCTCTTCTTTCTAAAGCATACCAATCAGGACTAGATAATAGAAACTCATTTAAAGATTTAAGCTCACTAGAGAAGAAATAATGAACGAAGAACAATATGGACCTACTAATGAAATATCAGAGCATGTACATGCTACAAAATACAGAGGTAAGAACGAATCATTTAAAGAAGCTATGAGTAGGGTAGCTGGTGCTCTTCAAGATGATGGAGAGCACTACCATCAATTCAGAGACATTCTTCTTAATATGAGATATTTACCTGCAGGACGTATCCAATCAGCTATGGGTAGTCCTAGACAAACCACTCCATATAATTGTTTAGCTGGTGATACTAAAATTCTTACCCAAGAATATGGATCAATAGCTATTAAAGATGTTGCTGGGCAATTTGTACATCTTTTAGATGGTAATGGAAATTGGGTTAAGTGCCCAGTCTTATATCATGGTGAACAAGAGACGGTAGAACTTACTTTTAAAGGTGGTTATGAAACCATAAAAATTCGCTCTACTTTAGAACATGGTTGGGTTAAAAAGAATGACAATGAAATTGTTAAAACTAAGGCGTTTATAAATCCAAATGGTAAAATTGAAATTAGTGACTTAAGACCTAATAAATTTATAAATAATTATGAAGAATATGAAAAAGGAATTGTCCACGGACTTATTTATGGAGACGGCACTAAAACCCCCTATAAATATCAAATAAGGGTGTGTTCTCACCATGAAAGTATTATACCGTACTTAAATAAATACCCGTTCACATTACCTGAAACTTACAATGGTGATCCTTTATACTCTCTCCCCTTGGAACTGGGGGAGTTAAAGTCTTTGCCAGATAAAGTTTCTAAAGACTATCTTCTAGGATTTCTTCGTGGGTGGTTTGCAGCTGATGGGTGTGTTTCAACCCAACCGGAAGCAACCATTTGTGGAGACGAACGGGAAAAACAATGGATAGATACATGGGGTCCACTAGTTGGTTGGCATGTTATTGGAAGTAGTCCACTTTCTTTAATTACTAATTTTGGAGAAAGAAATAAACATTCTTTAAATATCAGACTAAAAAAACATTCTCTTAGGTGTAATGATTTTATTATTTTACAACATCGTCAAAGGTGGGGAGAAGATGAGCCATATTATTCATGGAGAATACATGGACAATATTTAAACTCTAAAATTGAAGATGTATACTGTCCTGTAGTTCCTACTACACATTCTTTTGCATTGCACTGTGGGATACATAGTCTAAATTGTTATGTGAGTGGTACTATTGAGGACAATTCAGAAGATATTATGAAAAAGGCTGGTGAAGCCTTTCAAACGATGAGGTTAGGCGGTGGCATTGGATATGATTTTAGTACCTTACGTCCTAATGGTGATCTTATACGTAGTCTTGACAGCCGTTCTTCAGGACCCGTGTCATTCATGGGTATCTTCGATGCTGTTTGTGCTACTGTTGCTTCTGCCGGTCATCGTCGTGGGGCTCAAATGGGGGTTCTTCGTGTAGATCATCCAGATATTGAAGAATTTGTAGAAGCTAAGAATAACTCTCATAGACTAACTAATTTTAATGTTAGTGTAGGAATTACAGATAAATTTATGGAAGCTGTAAAGAGTGATGATGTTTTCGATTTGGTTTTTCGTGATCGGGTGTATACTACTATTCGTGCCCGTCCTCTTTGGGATAAAATCTTAAGAAGTACGTGGGAATGGGCAGAACCCGGAGTTCTATTTATTGATCGTATGAATCAAAAGAATAATTTGTGGTATTGTGAGACAATTGCAACCACTAATCCCTAGACTAACATGGGGATTTAAAATCTTCTCTGATTGACTTGGAAGGCTTTATAGAGCCGACAGGGCGCAAGGGTAATGCCAGCGTGAGAGACTAAGTGAGAAGAACGAGAAATCGTATGCGATAGTCCAGCGCACAGATCTAACTATAACACAAGGATCAGTGTGATGGTGGAGAACAACCCCTACCCCCTTATGGAGCTTGTCTCTTGGGGAGTTTCAATTTAACTAAATATATTAAAGGAAAAGAATTCGATTATGAACAATTCAGAAAAGACATACCAGTCGTTGTCAGAGCTATGGACAACGTGGTCGATAGGGCAATCTATCCACTACCTCAACAAAGCGAAGAAGCCAGAAACAAACGAAGAATGGGGCTTGGTGTTACTGGCGTGGCAAATGCTATCGAATGTCTTGGCTTCCCATATGGCTCAACAGAATTTCTCCTCACTCTCGAAACAATTATGTCCACCCTCAGAGATGAAGCCTACAGAGCCTCAATCGAACTAGCTAAAGAAAAAGGACCATTCCCTCTATTTAATGTTAAATTATTAGAGAGTGAATTTGCAAAGACACTACCTGAAGATATTCGTGAGGATATTCGTGCTTTTGGTATTAGGAATAGTCATCTTCTTAGTGTTGCCCCTACTGGTACTATTAGTCTCACTGCTAATAATATTTCTAGTGGTATTGAGCCTGTATTCTCTCTTAGCTATACTAGGGATATTAATCTTCCTGATGGACAGAGACGTGTATTGATGGAAGATTATGGATATAGAGAATGGGGAGTAGAAGCTGTTACAGCAGATGAACTTAGCGTATTTGATCATGTTAATGTTCTAATCACTGCTTCTCGTTATGTAGATAGTGCATGTTCTAAGACATGTAATGTTGGTAATGATGTATCTTGGGAGGAGTTCAAAGATGTATACATGCGGGCTTATGATGGCGGTTGTTCAGGTTGTACTACCTTTCGTGCTGCTGGTAAGCGTTATGGTATCCTCAATGCTGCCGCTCAAGAAGAAGAAGCAATAGAAGTACACGAAGAAAAAGATGAATGGGTAGAAGAGGGAGCTGCTTGTTTTTACGATCCAAGTACAGGTTTGAGGCAATGTGAGTGATGGTAGTAAATGGTAGTAAATTATTAGAAATATCTCCAATTATAAATATGTCCAACTCTAAAAATAAAGAACACGGAGTTAGTTGGGGATTAAGTGAAGCTGGATATGACATTCGTATTAAACAAGATGTATCCTTTAAAGAAGGGGGAGCTAGATTTTCTCTAGCTTCTTCTGTAGAGAAGTTTAGAATGCCTAATTACCTTTTAGGTATTGTTCACGATAAATCAACTTGGGCTAGACAGGGACTTTCAGTATTTAACACTGTTATAGAACCCGGATGGGGTGGATTTCTTACATTAGAACTTGTTTATCATGGTGATAAAGACTTATTCATACCTAGTGGTATTGGTATAGCTCAGGTGATTTTTCATGATTTGATAAGTTTTAGTGCTTATAGTGGTAAATATCAAGATCAAGAAGATAAACCCGTAGAAGCTAGATTTAGATAAAAAAGAAGGGGCCGTAGCAATCAAGCTACGAGCCCCTTTTCCTATTTAATCTACTCTATTCCCTAAGAATTTTCTAGTATATCCTACGTATTTTCGTAGTAAATCTATTTCGTCCTTAGTAAGTTCATTGTCAGGCTTATTAATACCTAGATCTTTCTTTACTTGAGTACGTAAAGCTTCAGGTTGTCCTAGCCACATACGTCTGGCATCTTCTGTCCTATCATCTATCGTACCAATTCTACCACTATTTAACAGATCACGTACATCTGATCTAGCTTTACGAAGCATTTCATCTACCATATAAGTTTTAGTAGATAGTGTAGCTCCTTTAAATACATCATCATTTAGAAGGTTCTTACTTCTAGCATTGAGTATGGGAGCAACTTTCTCATTCATAAATCTATCAGCAGCAGGATTACCTGTTCTCTGATCCATTAGATAAGCTGGCTTATCCACCATTCCCAGAACCTTATCTGTATAATTCTTAGGCAACACTTCTTTTCTACCAACCATGGTAGCCATATCATTAGGATTGTAAATGTTTCCTTCTGGTCTGGTAGCTTGCCTTAATGGTGTTCCAATATCTTCACCTAATAAACTACCAAATGTTTTATCTGTATAACGAGTAAGCTCTTGAGTAGCAGCGTCTAATCCGGGTTCTGCTTGTCTTCTATCAATGATTGCATCATTTCCCGTCATCATCCCTACAACTTTGTTAAGAGGGTCTAGAGGACGAGTAAAACCAGATCCAATTCCTGAGACAGTTTGTAGAGCAGCACCTAGTAAACTAATACCATCATCTCCACCTTCTGTATCAGTTTGATCTGATGATTTAGAGAAGTAGTCAATCATAGCTTTTAGATTATCACCACTAAGTTCTTTAGACCATTGTTCAAACCCTGTCTGACTTACCAAGTCTTTCCAGAGAGCAGCAGGAACTCCTTCACCAGCAGCTAACCTATCTCCAATATGAGCAAGTAGTTTATATTGACTATAAGGAGCCATGTTTTGTTCGTTAGTGATATTACCTTGGCTATCCTCTTGTTCAAACCATTGAAATCCACTATCTCTCATCTTCATAGATTGATCAATGAGAGTAGCTAGTCCAACAGTTCCTACAATAGCTTTACCAACATCAGTTCCTATATTATCTGAGTTCTTAGCAAATCCTTCAATACCAAGCTTTCTCATCTTACCTACAACAGGCATAAAAGCTAGTGGACTGTATTGCAGAGTGAATGCAATATTATTATTCATGAATCTACCAAATGGTAGAACAAATCCTAGATAAGGAGTATTACTAGCTTTCTCTACAAGACCAGCAAACTTATCTAGATTTAAGAAAGCCTTATCTCTTGTATAATCATGAGAGAATGTATCTTGATTCATATCTTTAAGTGTAGTAGCCCACATATCATCAGTGATCTTATAATATTCACCATCTTGAATAAGCTGACTTAAACTCTTATTATAACCTTTTCTCACTTGATTATCTAGACTACCTAATCCAGAAAATGTCTTAGTCCATAGATCTTGTACATGCATTAAAGAGAGTTTAGAAGCTACATCTGCTGTAGTTTCCATTCCTTTAACAGCTATGTTATTTTCGTTTAATCCAAAAATCTTAGCAGCACTATTTCTGTTTACACCACCATAAGATTCAGCTAACACTTTATCTTGTACTCTCTTAGGAGCATTTTTAAGGAGAGCATCAAATGTCTCTTTAGATTCATATGGATCAAGAAGTGTCTTGGCTTTAAACCATTGGTTAGCTAAAGAGTGACGAGAAGTACGTAGTGCAGCATCCCCCCATTTAGCTCCTACAGCTTTACCAACAACTCCCATTGTTCCTACAATACCAGCATTAACAGCTTCAGCCATAGCTCTAGCTGTAGTAGCCATAGCCCAACCTTTAACGTTAAGAGCTGTAGTAGCTGGGTGAGATACAATCATTCTTCTCCAGAGACTAGCCATATAACGAGCATATTCAGGATCTTTAGCTACATCATCACTACCATTAATTAAATCATCTACAACACTCTTATTAGCTCCTGCTGTAGCTTTAGTGATATTAGCATAATCATTAGCATACTTACTAGCTTGTGAAGCTACGTTATGGATTGTACCAGCTCTACTCTGTCCTGCAGCTACTAAATCTACTAACTGACCTAGTTTTAATCCTGTAGCAGGTTCTAGAACATCATTAATCTCTTTAAGCTGATCAGGTTCAATATCATTCATAAAGCCTAAAACAGACTCTGTAAATGATGTATCTTTATCCCTAGTAAGATCAGCACCACTATCTACAATAATACGAACAAGAGAGTCTGGATTATCTACATCAAAGAACCATGACATATTATCTGTAAGCTGAGAGAGTTTAGGGTTAGCCTCTGCACCAGCTTCTACAGCTTTCTGCCAATCAATACTACCACTACCTAATACAGGTTTAGTTTGTTCAGCTAGAGCTTGTACAGCAGCTTTAAGACGAGGAGCAGCAAGACCAGTAGCTCTAGACTTTCTAATAGCTTTACTTTTCTCAATAGCATCTGCACCAATTCCTAGTGATCCTCTTCGTAGTTCAAATCCCATACCTAAGGCACCACCAGCTACACCCCCTGTAAGGGCTAGAGCTGTTTGTAATGGGCTATAATCATCTTGAGCACCAGCTTTCATCATAGTGTCTTGTAAAGCTAAGTCTTGTCCTACAGCCATACCACTATCAATAGCTGTACCAACTGCTCCAACCTTAAGAGCTTCTGATATAACCTTTCTACCAGCTTGTTCTCCACCCGTAATGGCAGCTTCTTTAGCAGCTTGCATAATCATTCTAGAAGCAGCTTTATTACCTAAAGATACTAATCCCTTACCAGCTACAGCTCCTAGATATGTAGAAGGAGAAAGAAGAATTTCTCTACCATAATCTACTAAAGCACTTGCACCTTCACCACTAGACCAGAAGGGCTTCATTTCATCATATATATTATATGCTGCACCAGCTTTAGCTTTCTGCTCATCTGTTCCTCTATTGATATAAAGAGCTTCTGAGAGAGTACGTAATTCATTAGTATTAACCCCTCTCATATGACTCATATATGTATCAAAAAGTTTATCAGGATCTTCTGTCTCCCAATTAACTCCTTTACGTTCAACCATATATTGACGAAGAGCATCCATCTTAGCTGGGTCTTGTAATATTTGATCCCTGGTATAGATATGCAATTCATCTTGATTTACATCATCTGTACTACGAGATATTCCTTCGTCTTCGAAGACGTTAGAAACACTATTCATTTGTTCGTCTTCAAAAACATTGGAATTATCCATCGTATTCGCTTCCTAATCTATCTAGCCAACCAGAGGTAGGCTTGGTTTGCATGGTAGGTGCCATACCACTCATTAATTTCATAACATCATTGTTATCGTATGTTTTAACACTACCATCTGGACGCTTCCATTGAGAAGTGCCATCACCATTATCTTTAATTAGCATAGCGCCACTAGGAAGGCGCTGTGGTAGGCTTCCTTGAGTTGTAGGTGTAGGGGTACTCGCTATGCTCGATGGGGCTGTAGCAGCCTCTGAGGGGCTCTGTGAAGGGATAGCCTCTGCAGCATCTTCTTGAGGAGTCTCTGCATCAGGTCCATCACCATCTGGTAATTGTAGATACTGAGTGATTTCTGGCATATCAGAAGCTTCTGGAAATGTATCTAACACCCTAGCAGCAGCTCTACGCTTAGCTATAACTTCTTTTTCTGGGCCTTCAACCCCCGTAGCTGTTGAATTAAGCATCTCTTCATCAACCAATTTATTAAATTGAGAGATGATCGTACCTCTATTACCAATAGTTAAACCACTATTAGGCTTATTATCTTGAGCTGCTTGACGAGTAAGATCACCAGCCATACTAGCATTTAATGTAACAGATGTACCTCCTAGTGGATGACTATAACCACCATCTTCACCGGGATCATTTAATACATCCATAGCACTAACACCGGGTAATACTTCTGTAGTAGCTAATCTATTTCGAGCTCTATCCATAGCATCATAACCAAGCATGGTAGACCATATACTACCTTTAGGATCAAATCCCCATCCTTCTGGATCAGCCTTAGCATTATTAGTTAATGGCTGGTATATTCTTTTGAGAAGTGATGTAACACTCTCATTACCGGGATTAAATTCTCCATCAATCTGAATAAGACCATCATATACTTCTGGGTTGGACATGTCTACACCCTGCATTTTCATTTTCTGAACTGTATCATAGAAGGTTTCTAGATCATCTGGATTTTGATTAGCAATAGCCATAACAGTAGCTTTAGGAACACCAACAGCAATCATCTGATTAGCTACCTGTGTAGCAGCATCTAGCTTCTTGTTATTCTGTGCATTATAGTTTAAAGCTTTCTTTTGAGCCAATTCCATTTGATTCTGAAAGTACTCTTCTGCTGTATCTTTTCGTTTATTGATATGTTCAGCAGTAGATCCCATAAATCCTGTAAGAAATCCTGTACCAAATCCTTCCATATTAACCCCCTAACATTGAGCGTTTCTGAACATAACCTTGTCCATTGCCCAAACTTTCTACAGGAGATGGGCCTTCTTGTTTCATCTTAGGTACTACAAATCCACCTTGAGCCATTGACATATCTGTAGCAGCAGGTGCTGTAGCAGGTGTACCTTCCTGCATAGTAGGATCATTAGTAGCTACAGGGGGAGTGAACGGATTAGAAGCTTCTTCAACAAGAGGTGCTTTATCTGGAAGACTAGCACCAAACTTGATATTAAGTCTTTGTTTAAATCTCTGTTTATCAACTTCTTCAGGAGTTGGACCATCCCACTCTGTATAACTTACTCCAGCAGATTGTGCAGCTTCTTTAATGTATGTATGTAGTACAGGAGCAATTAACTGAGAAACATCTGCTGTATGATAACCTTCCATAACAGAAGTAGTGAGGAGACTATCAACAAAAGTAGAAATAGGAAATCCTTGTCCTACGAGGAAAAGAAGATCATCCATTCTATTTCCTTTAGATAGTTGTTTTAAATGATTAGCAAGAGCAGCTTCTGGTTTAGCATATAAAGGAGGTTGTTCCCAAGGAGCATTCCCTAGTTCTCTTGTAAGGCTTTGTCCGGGAATCGGACCATCAAGTTTTAAACCCATCTTAACTTTTTCCTAAAATCTTACTTACATAATTTTGTGTTTCTTTGTATGGAGGAATACCACCATGTTTCTGTACAGCTCCGGGACCAGCATTATAAGCAGCTAATGCTAATGACCAATCACCAAATCTATCGTATTGTTCTCTCAAATATCTAGCACCACCTTTAAGGTTCTGAATAGGATCATCAGGATCAACACCTAATTGAGCTGCTGTACCGGGCATTAATTGAGCTAATCCTCTAGCTCCAGCACCTGATTTAGCACTAGGATTGAAATTAGACTCAGCTTGTACTAGATTAAGGAAGAGATCTTCTGGAATTCCCTCATCTGCAGCAGCTGCTCTAGCTAATGATACATATTGTCCATTACTACCTTTATAACGAGGAAGAACAAACCCTTCATCATCTAACCCTTCTAAATCAATCCCATCAAATAGGGAGGCGTTTTTACGTGCAGATTTCTCTTCGGGAGTTTCTTCTGTTTCTTCTCTTTTGGTAGGAGCTTCAACTTCTTTAGCTTTTGTATTTGGAGACATCTTTGACATAGATTCATGTTGCGCAATAGCTTTTTTCCTATATTCAGCACCACTATTTCTGATAATTTCCATCCAGTCTCTTGCCATAGATAGTGGACTATCATCTTCTTCTTTAGTTTCAACTTTATGTCTTTGACTAATCAAACCAGTTGGTTTAGGTTCTGTAACAACGGGAGTATATTTCTTGCTATCAATTTCTTCGTTTAATTGATCATATAAATCTTTATACATTAGAAGAGACTCCCCCAATCAACATTATTAACTAGGCTACTAATTAATCCACCAGCAGCTTTACCCATATCTACCTGATTCTGATATTTAGCCATATCCTTATAAGATTTATTAGTCATCTTCTGCATAACAACTTCATGTGCTCTTTGATTAGCATTCTCTGCTGCTGTAAATGCATAACCCATTAAGTCTCTTTCTTTCTGCCACATATTGTTATAGGCTTGTGTAGTCATGCCTGTAGCTAATTGGGCATTAAGTCTATTGGTCTCATTAATTTGTGCATTATCTTGTGTAGCAATCTGTCTACGCCACTGAGCATTACTTTGATCAATAATTAATCTATTATTAGCGTTAAATTGATCTCTAGCATTAATCTGTTCTGTATTAAACATTGAGAGAGCAGCTTGCTGTTGAGCATTAAACTGTCTCATAGTGTTTGTTTGTTCAGTATTAAACATACCAACAGTATTTTGTTGAGCTACGTTAAATTGTTTCATCGTGTTGCTTTGACCAACATTAAACTGCTTCATAGCATTCTGTTGGGCAGCATTAAATTGTTCTACTTGAGACTTTAACGAAGCAAAGAATTGATCTGTTTGGTTCTGACTAGTTGCATTAAACTGTTTAGCTGCATTGTCTGCTGCTTGATCAGTAAACATAGACTGAATACGTGTTTGAGCTTTAAACAGGTTAGTTTGATTAGCTACATCTAAGTTAGCTAGGTCCATCTGTAAGAAAGCTTGAGCATTCTGTAGTCGAGCTTGCTGTCTGTTATTGAGATTAGTCATCTCAAACTGAGAGAACGTCGCAGCGTCCGTAGCAGCGATTCCTATGGCACTTTCCATAGCAGCTTGGGTGATTGCACCCCCTGCCATAGATGAGGCTCCTAGACCCCTTGCAGCCATTGCTGCATTAGCCATCCTCATAGCACCTGCAGCCCATGCAGGAGTTTGACCTCCTTCAAACTGCTTCATCAACTTTTCCATCTGTCCTTGGACAGTGGCATCAGACGAAGGAAGAGCTGTAGCTGCTTCTACTTGACTATTTTGACTAACTTCACCTTTAACAGCCTGTAGATCATTCAATACGTTATTTACATCATCACCAACTTTAGTTGCATCATATGTATTAGCATCTTTCTCATTTGGGTTGGATGCTGTAGATGTATTCTTAACTTGATCTGCTGTAGCTGTTTTAGCTGTAGTTGTATCGGCCTTTACATTTGTATTAGCTGTAGCTGTTTTAGCATCACCTGCATTACCAGAGTTTGGATCAATAAATTGATTTTTATTAACCTGTGTTTTAGCTACATCAGCTTCTGTAACCAAACTTTCTGGATTAGTAATAGCTTTTTGAGTATACACATCAGCAGGAGAAGGTTTATTAGTTTCTTCAACCTTTCCCCCATCAGCTAGTTTCTGTACAGGCTCTTCCACATATTTACGAGCCTTCTCATGGTAACGAGAAAGCTTAGAAGCTCTGTCAGGTGAGCTATTAGCCCATTGGTCAAAGCCTTCCATAGAGTCTTTGTAGCCCATCTTTCGGGCAATAGCTTCTTTTTGACTATCTGTGAAGCCTTTAAATTTCTTCGTTACCATAGTTTACCCTTATGCGTCGGAATTTTCTTCAATAGTAGGATCTGTTGCTACATTCTGTTTTTCTTTAACTTCTGCTCCTGTGGCATTAGGCATTTGATAAACTACAAGACCACCAACAAAAGCAATTACAAGATTAACTAATGCAGTTTGTAGTTCCATAGCATCAGGCATTGTACCTACACCTACTGCTGAGAATAGAGCTTGTAGTCCTGTAGTTAGTGCAGGCATACCAATAATTGTAGTTGCTATAACAGCTTTAGTGGCAGTAGCAAGTTTCTCTAGAAATGTCATTATTTTCTCCATATATCAATTAATTTTTGTGTATATTCTTTCATCAATTCTTCTGTAAGAGAGTAACGAAGATCAAGCTGTACACCGGGTTGATCAGGAGTTAGGAAAAGCTCTTTTTCAGCAGTTCTCCTATTAACTAATCCTTTACTAACTTTACCACCAGCCTTATTCCACATAAGAATAGCTTCAGCTGCACCACTATAATCACCACTATTAAGTCTACGAACTACTGTACTACCTTTAAATCCAGCAGGACCAATGTTATAACATAGACTAACTAGAGCATCATATTGATTTTGTGTTAGAGGGACATGTATACTATCTTGAACAGCTTTTTCATATTGAGCTAAATCTCTGTCTAAGATGGCTTTAGCTTCATCAGCACTAATTTTCATACCAGCTACAGGAGTTGGAGGATTACCAGATCGTGCTGTATGACCATATCCAATAGTCCATATACCAGCTATATCTTTATAAGCTTCAAGCTCTAAACCTTCCCATCTTTTTATAAAATCATAATTACTAAACTTCATAGAAATCTATCCTTCATTACTGTCTCTCTATATTTTCTTGACGTTCTACTGGTCTACCATCTTCATCTAATATTTGAAATGGAAGAAGATCAGAAGTAGCTACAGGAACTAGTGGACAATCAGGATAACTAATTTCTATCCAACCTTGACCTAATCCGGGAGTAACACCACCTTTTAATGGAATACGAGCAGTCCATGTTCTCTCTAATACTTCTCCCGGAGACGATGGTGCTCTTATAGCTTTACCAGTTTCATCTATAATAGAAATATCTTCAAAAGCATGTATAGCTTTAATACCATTTTTAAACCAAGCTGTGAGTTCAGCTCTTCCACACTCTCTCAGTTTTACAAATCTAATACTAAATGTCACTGTTCTACCAATTTGACCATCAGTAATGTAACTACCCTCTAAGAATTTAATTATGGGTTCACTAGAAAGTTCTCCTATATATCTCATTTGACTTATTGTATCAGTAAGATTAATAACATTTTCGTTTAAAGATTGTATTTCTTTTTTAGTTTCATCTACTCTGGATGATAAAGAAGACATTTGTATAACAAGCTCTGGCTGATCAACTGCATCTTTAAAGAAATCTTGAACAACCTCATTTTTAGACATGAATACTATTACACCTAATATAGCAGCTATACTAGCTATGGCACCTCCTAATCTACCAAAAAACGTTAAAGCTTTATCTAACATGTTATGCAACCCTTAAGAATAATGTAGTTCTTTGACCAGCACTACCACCACCAGCGGGGATATATCCCATACATTTCCAAGTTCCAGCGGGATTAGTTGAATTATGATCATCAGATGCAGAAGCAAAGTAAAGGTCACTACCTGATACGTTAGTACCAGTATTAACAGCACCACTATTACTCACTGTACGAAGAAGAGCATATGTACCTAGGGCATTATTAACTCCACCAGCTATTCTTGCTCTAACCCAACTATCAGCAGCTGAATCTGTTGGAAGATCTCCAGTTGCTAGTGTATTGACACCACTAATATGGAAACGAGAATCATTCTGACTGTTGTTTCTAAAGTTAGTATTTCCAGTTCCTGCATCTAAGGTAGAGATACTACCAAGACCTAGGTTAGTTCTTGCTGTACTGAGGTTAGTAAGCTGGCTAAGATTATTAGAAGCGATCATAAATCTAGCATCATTTAATGTATTGGTACGGAAATCTCCACTACCTGTACCAGAATCTAGTGTAGCAATACTACCTAGTCCAAGATTGGTTCTTGTAGTATCTGCACCAGTCCCTGTAAAACTAATTCCAATATTAGATCCCAAAGCTAATGAAGATGTAGTAAGTCTTGCTAAATTACTACTTCCGTCTTGCTGTCTAAATCTATGCTCATTAGCATCATAGAAGATATAGTTAGCTAGTGTAGAGTGATTAGATCCAAATATTTCGATATTACCACCAACATTACCACCTCCACCACCACTTATTCTTATAAAACTAGTTGTATTATCTGCTGTATTATAAACATTAGCTCCATTAATAACTATGTTACCTGCAGTTAACCCTGTTAAAGTTCCTACACCAATAATACCTGTATAAGCTCCACTTAATCTAGCATTAGCTACTGTGCCTGTAAGATTTAATGCATCTATAGGACCAGAAATAGCACCTGTACTAGAGAGAGTACCAGATACAGTAACATCACCTGCACTAGTTAGTGTTAATTGACCAGTTGAATTACCTACTCCTTGTGGACGAAGATTAATGGTTCCTGTACCTGTAGTAGCTAGATACACTACATTAGTAGAAGATACAAAATTCTGATTACCCGTGATACTACCTGAAGAAGTAATAGCTCCAGAAGTAATTGTACCAAATCCACTAGCAATGCTACCAGCAGTTAGAGCACCTGTACCTGTAAGATTACCATAAGTTCCAGTAATTCTAGCACTATTTACTGTACCACTACTTAAATCACTAGCATTTATAGGACCAGAAAATCCAGCTGTAGAAGTTACAAGTCCTGTAACAGTTAGAGCCTCTGTCATAGTAGCAGATTTTGTAAAATTAACATTACCTGCAGGACTAATACTAACTCTTGCAGCTCCTGATGTACTAAACACCAAACTATTAGCATTGGGAGCTGAAATACCTGTATCTGTATCACCTATAAATGAATAGGATGGGAGGGCATTACTACCTAAATCAGCATAAAATCTACCAGTCATACCTCCCGTAGCTTTAACTGTCCCAGATAAATATAAATCTTTAAATAGAAATGATGCACTACCTATATCGTATGTAGCACTGGTTTTAGGTCTAAACAACGAAGAAGAAGCTATGAAATCTTGACCCGGACCTAGTTGGGTGATAGGAGCACCTTCACCTGTAGTTCCATCATGATTGTGTCCTGAGCTACTATTGAAGGCAGCTTGAATACCATCAAATTCCTGATCGAGGTATGTAGCGTCTGCAATCTCTCCATTCTCTATATTATTACCGACATCTTGTCTTACATATCCCGTCATTTATTATCGCCTTTCATTCGTACCATACTCCAAAATGACATAATCAAGAGTAAAAGGTGGATTAGTAGAATTGTCTTCATATCTTATAGCAACTACAAAACCACTACCTACTGTTTGATTAACAAAAGTATCGCTAACTGATTTTGAGTATGTAAAGCTTCCCCAAGTAGATTGCCCCCAAATACCTGTACCAGTAGATGAAGCTAATGTAAATCCGGGAGGTTGAATAGATCCAGAAGGGTTGTAATCAAATCTTAAATTAACAGTGAAGCTAAATGGACCTTGAGTTTTTAAATATAGTGTATGTTTATAAATTGTTTTTCTAATTCTAGGGTCGTTAATAGGCATGTAAGGAGTTTCAAATACAGCTTTAATAGGAGTTCCATCAAAGCTATTACCAAAATCCATACGATAAACATAACCATCTTCTGATGTAAAAAGAATAACTTCTCTATCTGGAAATTGTCTACTATGAGCACTATATACTTTAATTCCTAGTGTCCTAGACCATGCAATATTAGTCGTACCTTGATCAGAGAATTTAGTAGCGATTAAGCCTTCTGATAGAGAACTAGGTTTACTTTCAATATATGTAAAGAGTCTATATTGATTTTTAGATCTAACTGGAAGAGAAGCATATGTAGCTCCTGATGTAATAATTGAAAGTGCCTTACTTTGAATATTAGCAGAAGCTCTCTCTAAACCAAAGTCATTATTTCGTTGAGTAGCTGATAACCATCTAATTCCATCAGGACCAAGATACATAATATCACCACCAACTTCTTGGATAGTATCAGGACTTAAACAACCTGTCTTATCTGTGATATTATCTAATTGAAAATCTTCTGAAGTGTTACCAGTTAGATAGAGTATAGAGTCTGTAGTGAAGATAATTAACTGATTACGAAAAACAATAAGCCCTGTTATATCATGTCCTACATTGATAGTCCCAGCACCATTACCTGTGTTATAATCAGTGTCTGTATAAGGAGCTGTAAAGGTAAGTAGGTTTCCTTTAGCAAAGAATATACTATTCTTAAACACTTTAACTATGTGACTACCTGTAACATCAGCAGGAGCAGATGTATCATATGCCATCGTACCAGCAGTAACACTATAGAAAGCTGGATCTTCTACTCCATCAACTACAACAAATTTCTCTGTTCCGTTAAAATTGTAATTATCAAATCTTATTCTATTAGCTCCACCTGTAGGGGCTGTTAATTTAGCCGTCCACGAGGTTCCTGAAGATGTATAATATTTATCACCTTTACGAGCAAGAGCTGTATCAAGTTCTACTACTATTACGCCCAAGACGTTACCAACTTGTGCTACATCTACATCGCTATTGGAAAATTTAGCATAACCTTGTATTTTTCTATATCCACCATCAACTGAAGGTTCAAAGTTATCAAGAATGGAAGCACTACCGGGAGCTTGAACACCATGGTCTAATCTACCTAAATCAGTTCTCCATCCACCCTCAAGCTTAACCGGAAAGGTTTCCCATCTTGTAGGCATTAGCTTCTCCTAGTTGGACTAGTTATATAGTCTGTTCTATTGGTATAGATAGTTCTCATATTTTCTATACCATCTTTAAATCTTTGTTCGTAATCAGCAGCCATTTCTCCATCTCCTCTAAACTTAAAAGCTTGAGCAAAGCTACCATCATTAATAACATTCCTAAAGAATTGAGGAATTGATGGAACACTATCCCATAATGATAATGGAGTAGGAACTGCATGATATTCATATACCACCGTATATGTCTTATCAGGAGGAGGAATTATACAAAACTTAAGTTCAGGAGTACGAACAATAACCTCAGGAATACCATGATGTATAGAAGGTCTATACTCCATATCACTATTCTCTGCTAGATAGTCTTCATAATCTTTAGGCCATAAACTAGAAGTTTGTATATTATCAACTACACTCCCTTTAATTCTAAAACTGTACCAATTGATTGATTTACAATCAAGTTCATAGTCATATCTAACTTGATCTATGACTAAAGGAAGTTCCTTAGTAACGTGAGTCCAAGGCCATTCCCAATTAACTCTATTTATTTTATCAATAGCGTAATTAACACTATTCTTAGCATCTGAGTAAAATCCTGCAGCGTCTGCAAAATTTCCTTCGTTAAGAGGAACTTCGTTCATCTTATTATTTACATCATTAACTAGTCCAAGAAAATTATACATACTTGCTCCAAGAAATTAAAAAGAAGGGGCCAAGGCCATTGCGACCAAGGCCCCCTTAGAAATTATGCAGTGCCTGCGATTACATCACGAATAGCAAGACCGGGTTCACCAGTAACTCGCTTACCTTCACAGAACCATATAAAAGCTCTAATTTTGCCTGTAGTTCTAGCAGCAGATGCAGAAAGAAGATTAACATCTGAAGCTGCAGTAAGAATTACAGGAGCACCACCTGATACGTCAGCGTTAGCAGTAACAGTACCAGCAGTTGCATCTGATGCTAGTGTACCTGAAAGGGTAACAGTACCAACTCGTAGAACGAGAGTATTACCTGCGTCACCAGCAGTGATTTGCTCTAAACCTCCACCAAGTACAACAGCACTCTTAGGAAGCTGGAACCAATCAACTGTATCAGTTGCAGTGGTCATAGTTACATCTTTCGCTAGATTGATGTAAATTTCAGCATATCTTACTTCTGAGAGGTAGGGTTTTGCAACCATACCCTGACCAGTGGAGTAAGATGGTAGATCGTAATTAGCCATGTTTTATATCCTTTTCAAATTATGCGATATTGTATTTGGCTGTTACGATTGCTTCTGGCCGAAGAATCTTTCTACCGTAGACATGTAGACCACGGATAACATCACCAAAACTGTCATCATCACGTAGCTTTTCGGTCTTTTTAATAGTCTCTGCAATTGCTAGAGCTTGATCAGTACCAAAAACAATAACACCATAGTTACTGTTCTGGTTAGCTGTACCAGAAGTGTTGGGACCTGTACCAACAGTTGGGAGGTTCTGACTCTCATAAATACGGAATCCATGAAGGGTTGGACCAACCTTACCTGTATAGATACCACCAGTCTTACCCCATTCACCTTGGAAGAGACGTGAATCCTCATCTTTTAGTGCGGTCATAAACCATGGATCAACAACAGCCCACCTACCTTCTAGGGGAATACGCTGCATAGTAAGAATAGCAGCAGCACGACCAAAGATGTCTACAGGTGAAACAACATCAGTTGGGAAACTGGATGCACCGGGAAGACGAGGGGCGATAGGAATAGAATGATCACCAGCCATTGATGTAGTAATTCTCTTGAAATCACCCTTTTTAAGAATGTTTGAAGAAAGAAGTTCTGTATCAGTGGCAGTTGAAATAGCCTTAGTACCGGGGATGTCTGCAGCAACACGTGCAGCAGATGCATTTAGATGGTAAGCAGACTGCTTGTAACCAGTTAGATAACCAAGAACTTCCTGATCAAACTGATCACGTAGCCGATAAGCTGCCTGATCTGAAGCAAGAGATTCCCAGTTAATATGAGACATCTTTGACTCAATATCATCTACTTTGAAGGCAAAGTAATTAGCCTGATCAATAGTAAGCATGAAGTCTTCGTCAACTAGGTCTTGGGTCTGAATTTGACCACCACGAGCATACTGACTAACTGAGATTACGGGCTCTTTGATAATACGAACAGTATCACCAAAATCTGCAATTTCACCCATATCATTTATATTATGAAATAAAATTTAAATTATTTCCTATAGATTACTATTCTCTATAGATTAGACTATATCATCACCCACTTGGGGTGTCTAGCACTCTTGTGATACGATTACTAGGGAGTTTATACTCCATAGAAGATATGATATAAGGTTTAATAAGTTCTTCTAATTTTCTACCCTCTTTTGTATTAAAAGATAGGTAATAAGAATTGGTCTTTTTATGTAGAAGTTTTCTACATTTAATATTCCACTTTTCTTTAAACCAATTTATAATGATGTCCGCTTGTTCAACAGAACAATAAGTAGATAGTATCATTTGACAACTAGAGATTTGATTCTTGTTGTTATAAGATAATTTTAATCCACCATCATCCATGTACCAAATAGCTATAGATTGTTCATTTAACCAATCTAAAACTTTTCTAGTTATACATTTTTTATTATTATTTGAGTATAAATATTTGTGTAAAAGTTTAAAGTACTTATTACACCTAGAAAATCTGCAACTTTCACCCCACTTAGTTTTTCCATAGGAAATATTAGGTTTTTTACCCCCCATTATACTGTGGAAAATCTCTAATTTATATTTTAAATATTCTTCTTGTTTAGTAGAGTGATTTATTACATATTCATAATATTTAGTATCTTTATGGAGTTTAACTTTTAAACACCCATCCCCGATTAACATACCTAATAATAACGAACGATCATTATAATTCATAATCTTCCTTACTGGCTCTGTGGCCTGTGTCAAATAGTTTGTATCTTAGTCGTTGAACCTTCCGATTTCTCGGCTTGGCTGCTGATTACCATTTCAGGTTTCCAGCAATTCACTAGATTTGCAACATAGATTACTCTATGAGGGAGCATATATCTACTCATTATTAGAAATATCATTTACGATAGAATTCTTCCGAAAGGCGAGTTGCACTTTCTTAGAATAGATGACTGGGGACCATACACCATTAGGTAGGTTGTTATACCCAGCCGCTTTGCGGAATGCCATTTTTAAATATCCTTTGTGTTGTAAATTGTCGTTTCTTGTTTTGCAACACATAAGGGCCAACATTAAGAGGTAGGACGAAGAAAGCTAATCTTTATCCGGCTCTATTATTTGGGTATCTTATTGTGGTTGGAGTGACCTACTCCATTAACTAAGTAATGTGGCTTAGCGGATTACCTAGCAGCACCTGAGATGTCATAAATGAAGCGTCCTTCACGAATAGCCTCCTGAATTTCTTCACGATTCTTTTCAAACTCTGCAGTGGTCATATCTTCAATGTCAGACTCAAGGAAACGTTTCTTTCCGTCTGATGTAGTAGGCTCAACTTTAGAGGATTTTCCAATACTCTCAGCAGCCTTTTTATCCATATTTACTTTGGGCTTTTTAGCCTCTTTATATGCATTTAACGCCCAAATAACTTTGTCTGCGTTACCGTTATAGACAGCATCTTGAATGAAGTCAGGCTGTGCCTCAACCCAATCATGAAATGCATCATCTTCTTTAATTTCATCAAAATCATCATGTGCTTTATAAATACGAGATAGATCTTTTTCCTTCTTCGTCCTAGCACTTTCAATTTTAATATTCTTAATTTCATCTCCATACAAGCGATTGGCCTGCTCTTCTGCTAGAGCTTGTATAATGGCGGCTACTTGTGGATATTTCTCAACCCATGCTTTAACTTCTTCTGGGTTAGTTGGAGGATTTGAAGAGGGCTTAGATTTAACTTCCTCTAATTTCTGTTTCAAACTATCCAGTTCTTCTCTTAGTTCTCGTTCTATCTTCTGACTATGACGACGTAAGTCACCATGTCTCTTTTTCCATGTTTCTTCTTCAGGAGCTAGAGACGTATTTTCTGTCTCTTCCTTGCCCTTTTTGGATATAAACGAATCACTAACTTTAACTGACTGATCCAGTCGATCTTCCTCTTGAGTAGTTTCTACTTCTTCATTTCCTTGAGACATTAGAGCTTGAATTTCAGCTTCTAGTTCTCTTATTCCTTTTTCAGCAGACATATTATTTCCTTATTTGGGGGAGCTATAAAGCCCGTAGCCATATTGTTTTAACAATCTTTCTTTTTTCGTCTTGTTACTAAACCACCTTCAGCGTATAAGCCTCCAGATCCTGATTTAGCATTATCTACAGCACTCTTGGATGCAGAACCATCTTTATTACCTGCTCCTCCATATGTACTGCCAGAATATTGTGAGTCTGTACCATTTCCTAGATTAGACCCTATTTTATCACTACCTCCACTATATGTATATCCCTTATCAGCAGTGGTATTTACCATATTAGTTCCTGCATTATTTAATGAGGAACGAGGAGTAGTAATTCCTTCCCCTGAGAACGATGTAAATCTCTGGACTGCTCCAGCTAATGTCTCTAGGGGTGAGAAAGATAGTCCTGTTTCTTTAGACATATCTCTCTTTAAATTCTCTCTTGTAGATAGTAATTGGTTCTTCTGTTCTGGAGTGATTGGATTACCCATAGGGTCTAGCCCAGTCTCTAACATAGAATCAAATTGTTTATTAACAGCACTATCTAACCATTGTTCTCTAGCCTTTACAGCTAGTTTACCAGCAGGCATCATCCCAATAATACCTTTAATAGCCTTATTTCCTAGACTATCTCTATTACGACCAAAGTTGATAAAGTCTTCAACTTTCCATTGATTAGGATTACCAGCTAATGGTGACTTGTTCTGTTCTACAAATTTACCATTTTCATTAGCACTACGATCTAGTGGAAGAGGTTGCTGAACCTGTTCGGCTGCCTTGTTAGGCGTAGATTCTGGATCATCTCCTTTCGCTGGGGCCGTTGATTCACTATATCCATCTGGCACACTATATAGGGGCGCTCCATTAACAAATGGAACATACATAACACTACCGTTCTTATCTTTAAATTCCTTGACTCCGGTGTAACCATTGTCCTGAGGAAAACCAAACCCCGTATCAGCAACCACTCCACCTTCAGCTAAGTGAGGGACACCTTCTAGTTCGTTAGGATCGAATGGTAGTTCTTCATCCTCTACCATACCATCACTATCGTCTTCTCCCATAAGGTTGCCCATTTCAGCTAAAGCTTCTTTAGCCTTACCAACCATTTTTTCAATATTCTCTAGACCAAGAAAACGAACAACATTAGCTGGAATAAAATATTCATTCTCACTAGCCATAATTGGAATGTCATCTCGAACTTCTTTTGCAGAAGCCCCAAAAGGAATTTTATTACCAGAAATAGGATCAATATTTTTAGACATTATTACTTTTTCTCCTATTAAGGTCAGCAGGTAACACCTGTAAATTCCATGGCACATGGAGACCACATACATTTTTACCCCTAATAGGGATGATATGATCTACTTGATATTCATCCCCCGTTAAAGATTGACATTCAATAGCTAGTTCATAAAAACTAATAATTTTATCTAGTTGTTCTTTGTTTAACCAATTAGGGGAAGCTTGATTCTTAGCACTTTTATATTTAGCTTTTAAAGCGTTTCTATGAGCAGGATTATTTTTTCTCCACTCTCTAGATTTTAAAACACTATACAATTTTTGTTCTTCAGTTATTAGTACCATTTTGCGTTTTAAACGAACTTTAGAAGCTTGACACTCTTTACACAAATAGTGATAACCTCTAGAACGATCTTTTCTAGGACTAAAACAATTAATGGATTTTTCTAAAGAACAAACATTACAATATAGTGTTTTTATATCTTTATCGGCCATTTATCTTCTCTCTAAGTTTCTGTAATCTTCTCCAAACTCTAATTTCACCTTGGAGTCGGTATATTTCGTTTATATCTGTATGATTTTCTAAAGAACGTCTGACAGTTTCTAATTCTCCATCAACGAAAGCTTGAAACTCTCCATATAATTTAAAGTCGTTTACCAAGCCCTTCATTATTGTGGTGCTCCACCTGTGTTACCACTAAAGCCACCCATGCCGGGCGTAGGAGCGTCACCAGTGCCCATATTACCACCACCGCTACCCGGACCACTCTCTGTACTAGTACCCGGTGTAGGAGGCCCTCCGGGGCCCTGTGAGGTTCCTTGTGCAGCTTGTGTGCTCTGTTGGAACTGTTGCATAACGGCAGCTTGAATTGCAGCATCAGGAAGACTATTAGCAACCTTATCTGGATCAAGATCAAGAGACTTAGCAATCTCACGAACAAGAACATCCATCTTAGCAAAAGGAGCTAAAATTGGATTAGATACAACCCCTAGGAATTGCATTAATCTTTGACTTCTAACTTCTGTAGCCATAAGGCTTTCTGTACCTCTAGCATTAACTTCCAAGTCACCTTGAATAGAAGGATCAAAGTTAAATTGCATATTAAATGCAAACATAGCTTTGCCTAATGGTCCAAGGAGATAATCATCTAAGTTCTTAACTACTGTTCTAATGTTACCATTAGCAGCAGACATAAGCATCGAGATACCAGAAGCTGTTCTACCTACACCAGATACACCTGTTTGACCATGAGCAAACGAAGGAAATCCTGTAGACTCGTCAGCAAGTTTTCTAGCTTGATCAAAAAGCTGTAGATTCTGCTGTGCTACATTAGGAAACTCTGTACCAAATAGAGCTTGACCCGGAGCACCACCTTGTCGTCTAACAACTTTACCCGGATACATAGTTAAATCTTGACCGGGAACTAGATTAGTTTCATCCACTTCAATAATAAGATTACCAGAAAGAGCAGCATTATCTACTGCCATTCTCATAAAACCATTCATTAGAAGCTGGCTATCTTCCATATTCTCAGCTAGTCCTACTCCGAAAAACGAATAAGGATTAAGCTCGTAAGGACAAGCATAATAAGGAATGCGAGTAGGCTTAAAGGGATTGAGAACCAAACGAAGAATTTCATTATTACAAATAAAAATATTAGCATTGATTGGATCTACGTCTTTAAGAGTCTTAGGGATCTTGACATTATACATCTTAAGCATTTCTTGAGGAACATAACCCCAATACTCTAACACTTCCCAACGTTCTACTGTATCTCCAGTAGCTCCATCTTCCATAATATATTCCCAAGTCTTTCTTTCGTAATGTGGTCCCTGTAAGATAGCTCTATCTACAGCTTCTTTAAGGAAGAAAGGACGAGAAAGCAAACCCTTCATTTGAGAGAGAGACATCTTATGTCTTTCAATCACATATTCACATTCATCCATATTAGATGCATCTGGATCAGGATAGAAATTCCAAATAGATACATGACTAGTAGTAGGGACTGTTTTAATAACAGGCATATATTGACCATTAGTATCCCACTTAGGATATTCCTTATCAAGAGCCATTGGACCCTTCATAATACCTGTACCAAATAGACACATCTCAAAAGCAGCAGCTCTAAGTTGTTTAGTAGCACCACTCTCGTCTAGCTGGTCTTTAATGGTCTTTTCCATTTTCTTAGCAGCTACTAGTGCAGGATGAAATGTTACTGCTGTAGCTGTAGTACCGGGACCTTCTACCAACTTATCTTTTACAGGAGTTAGTTTACTTTCTAATGGACCTAGTTTCATACCATCATGTTGAGTAAATCCAGGAGCATTCTCAGGACCATCTCTAGTACCAAATACAGGAGCAGGAGGTGGTGTAGGCATAGGAGGTGCATTTAGATCAAATGACACATCTTCTACAATACCCTCTGGTAGAATGGTATTATCTACTGTTATAGGAAAGCTCTGATTACCAAACAACACTTCAATAGTTTGACCATATGCAGCTAATACTTTTGTCTTAGTAACTTTAACAAAAACACGAGACTTCTCAGCATCACTAAAAACTACGTCTGGTCCATATTCACCACGGAAGTTACGATAGGCCATAAGAAGTCTGGGTTCATCAGATTGTTTCTTATCTTCTGCTCTACGAAATCTTTCTAGTACATAGTTTACTACTTCGTTCTCTGGACGAAGATCATTCTTTGTATCTTTAAGAGGCTCTACAGCATCTGTTTCATAAGGTAGGAGTTCTTCGTCCATTCTATTTCCTTTAATACCCAAATATGGGGTCTATAGGGACGTAAGAACGACTTGTCTTCTCATTCCAATCCCACTTTGTACTTCTAGGTCTAGTCATACAACCATACCTTAATGCATCATAAATATGATCTTCACCTTTAGTGTAAACATCTTCTGGATTATCTGGATCTAAAGGAAGAGAAGGAATTTGATCAATTGTATGTACACAACTATTAAATACTACTAATCTAGGAGCATCAATATATTCATCAAACTGAAGTCTTCTATGTACTTCGTTCTTACCTGCTACTCTACTACCGGGACTACGATCAGAGGGTCTCCATTTACACCCTTCTAATATCATAGTTTCAGCAATAGAAGGACCAGTGTCTCCTCGTTTAGCCCAACAGCTACTGTCTAAAACACCATAGCTAATTAAACCATCGTCTTGTTCTAGATCTAAAACCATATTAGCTAAATCTTTAGCCAACACTTTAGATACATATAATTCTCTATATATAATTAATTGATCTCTATTATCTACAGCAAACCATAAAACAGCAGAATAACTTCCATATCCATAATCACAAGCTCTAAACTTTCTCCAAGTAGGTTCAAGTTCAAAAGGAGCAACTACATGTAAATCTCTTCTCCATTCAGGGAATGCAGCACCTTCACTAATATCCCAATCACCCTCTAAGAGTCTTTTTCGTTCATGCTCAGGTAGTGAGAGTAGATTGGTTTCATACTCTCCCTCATCATAGAGGTAAGGGTTATCGGAGAGCCGTGCTGGGATGAAACGCCTCTTGAATAGGGGCTGTCCCGCTTTAGAATGAGACGAAGGATAGACGAGAGTTTTTCCTGTTTCGAGATCTGTTGCATTAAATGGTGTTCCCCATGGTGCTGGATCAATAAACATCTTTTTAACCCAATGATGACCTACACCTCCGGGATTCGAGGTGGCTCTCATATATAGTTTCAGTCCTGTACCTGATGTGGTACGAAGACGAGAGCGCATATAATTCCAAGCGTAAGGTGTAGGCCACTGAGTCAACTCGTCAAAGGCTATATAATTGAAGCTCTGTCCTTGATAACGAGTCACATCTGTATCTTTTTCTAGATAGCTCATCCATAAAATACCACCATTTCCTTTAGGGAAATACCATGAAGCTTTACGTTCGCTCCACTTAATTCCGGGAAAGATTAAGGGGTAGAGTTCTTGACTCTTTTGAATGAGTTCTCTTAATTCTTCTGTAGTTCTACGAACAATAAGTCCCTTAAATTGAGGATGACCAAGGTCTCTAGCAGCATCAGCTAAAATACCATAACTCTTACCCAATGCAAATTACACATAGTACCAAGTAGGAAAATTATTAGATCTAAGTCTATGTACAACAAATTGTCTATAACTTCCAATTTGTCTAGCAGCTTCTCTAACCCCTTCGTACTCTACCCCATCAATTGATACTCTTTTTCTATTTTGAGATTCAATCATCTTTTTCTTAGAAATAGGGTTATTCATTGGATTATTTTCTGTAGTCCAGATGTTTGAATGTTTTTCTAACACCTCTAAACTATGCATAGGGTTATTATAAAGAAGAACATTACTGAGTTCCCCACCTACACAAGCATTATAAAGCTTTTTAGTTTTTAAAATTTCTGGTGTTACCAGTTCTTTTTCTCTTTTTAAAGCTTCTTCTACAGAATCAAAATATTCAAACTCAAATTGAAAGTTTTCTTTTCCATACTTTCTTAAAGCATGTCCAAATGGCCACTTACTTGAACCATGTTCTTTCATTCGTCGTTTAAAGTTATTTGTAATTCCAATATAAGTACGACCACTTGGAGAAGTGGCTTTATATAAAACATATTTCATAATTTTCTACCTTAGGTACTTCGTCTATAGACGGATGTAATTTGCATTGGACCATATCTTCACCCATTTCTGGGGTTCCGCGCTTCGAGACAGTAATCTCTGCCCCTACTCCCTTTCGGGATGGCCTCTGAACCTTCCCCTTTCGGGGCTTGGCTGCTGATTGCCCTTCCGGGTTTCCAGCAGTTCACGGAATTTATTTTGACTCATTACTGAGAAAGGAGGCGGTAAAACCAAGACTTAGGTTCACCTCCAGCAGCACCACCATATAACACTTCTCTCTCACTAGCAGCAAGGAATTGTGTTTGAGGACCTGAATTAGGCTTAAAGACTGGTTCAATTTCAGGGACTACATCAACTACAACCTCTTCAGGGAGTTGTAGAACTATATTAGGAGGTGGTAAATCCACCTTCACTGTTGATTGAGTCGGCTTTTTCGATCTTACGGATGGCTTCCGCAATCCGCTTGGCTTGGAGTTTATAACCCCCAAGGATGCTTTTATTCTTGCGGTCATTCTCTATTCTCTTTCTTAAGCCAACATGAGAAACATATCTCCCAGTAACTTCTTCCAACCATTTAGCTACATCTCTGTAGGAATAATTCTTTAAATGTCTTTTAGCTTTCTCTAAAGCTTCTAGTTCTAATACTATAGGGACAAGAAGATCAGGGTCTGTTGGGTGTTCTGCATAACCAAAAGGGATTGTTCTAGCTAATCTTGGTACTATTTTCCAATTTTGAGTAGGAACAATCGCCTCATTGGTCATGTTTTCATTATCGTCTGCCATAAGCTTTCATCACCGCAGCTTTAGATGCTGGATTCTTATTTGTTGAAGGAGTAGAGGGAGTAGATGCTTTAGCAGCTCGTGCAGCTTTTCTCTCTTTTCTACTAGCTTCCCTTGCTCTACGGTCAGACTCAATATTACTTTTCAACTGTTGCCAATCAGACTTAGTTGCACCTGATGGACCTTTACCAGCATCGGCACTAACAGATTTAGCTTTAGGACGAGGCATAGGACCAGCAGAGTCTGCCTTACCTGTAGCACTACCTCTAGCTTTGGGTCTTACTGTTTCTTTCAATTCTGTATTATAGCTCTTACCATTCCACGTAAATTCCTTTTTACCAGCTTTCCGTGCAGCAGCAAAAGCATTAGAAAACGTTGTTGACATTTTTCATCTCCTTATAAAAACTAACAATCTTTTCAAGTTCATCCAATGTGGCATCTCTTTTAATGAAATTAGCTCTATTGGAGATAACTATAATATTATCTTTAGTGTAGCCTTTATTGTTATCTATTCTATCTACAGAGGGGGAGTTAGGACTACATCCACTCTCTCCATAGAAAATTTCAATTCCTAATACGGGACAAACTTTTGGTATTACTATGTCCTCTAAAGATAAATTAAATTCTATATTCTTTTTCTTGGCCCGAGATTTTATACCCGTATACATAGCGTTTGTAGGTTTACAAAGTTTATTTTTACTATGTCTAGTTCTTTGAGTTTGTAAAAACCTCTCCCTGTTATCTTTTTGATAACCTTGTACAGAGTGTAATTTAGAACAATATCTCGTTTGTTTACCAGATAATTCTTTATTACACATTCTACACTGGGCCATTATCTCTTTCCTATAGCTTTAACTCGTTCTACAAAATCTGGCCTGCCCTTTTTACGAACAGGCTTAATTGATTTAGAGTCTTTTCTTGGTTTTCTAAATTTACCAAGTTTAATTGGAACTTTCTTAACCATAATTATTTAGTTGGGCATACAGCAATTTGTTCTGTATTAATCCAATCCTGTAGTGTGACACCCTCTTCAGCAGCTTTTGCCTTAGCAACATCTAGAGCTGTACAACGAAGGACACCATCAGGATCATACTTATTTACAAAATCTGTATACTGATCACAAGCACCGAGAGTTAGAAGTCCAACTAGACCAATAATTGCGTATTTCATATCTATTTCCTTTTAAAATTAAACAGCTATTCCAACTCCACCACTAATATTAATTGCAGAACTAGAAAATACAATTTACTGTAGTTATTAATCGTCACTTCCATTACGCTTTGGTTGTCGAGAACGATTAGCTTTCTTCGTTACAACCTTAACTTTTCCGTTATTTAGTTTACCTTTTCGGTTAAAGCCAAGATGATCTACTTCCATACCGTCACCTTTATGAGCTTTTCCCTGTTTTATAGCTTTTCTACGAGCAGCATTACGTTGTGCTCGTCTCTTTTTTTGTTCAGGTTTTCCTTGAAATGAATCATACTCATCACGATAATTACGCGCTTTAGCCATTCTTATTCCTCAAAAACTCCACTATCTTTTCAAATTCTTCTAATTTACCATCACTTAAAAGGGTATTAGCTCTAAAAGAAATTACTCTAATATTACCTTTTATATAACCTTTTGTACAATCTATACGATCAATTGAAGGACTATATAATGTTCCTGATCCTACAGGGTCTAATTTAACTCCAAATACAGGACAATGGGTTGGAATTATAACATCTTCTGGTTCTAAATTAAATTCCCAACCCCTTTTTCTTGCCCTAATTCTAGGATTACATAATAAATAAGTTTCTGGTTTATTCTCTCTATATTTTTTAGTGGCTTCAGAGGTTAGAAATCCGTCACCTTTATAATTATTTTGTCTTATTTCTCTAGCTACTTTTTGACAAGAAGGGCAACACCAAGTTTTTGAATAAACCATTACTCCACACTTACATTTAAAAGGATAGTTTTTACGTGCCATAAATTAATCACTATTCTCTTTAACCGGAAGTATGAAAGCGCCTTGACTAACTTCTACTTTTTCTGTTTTAACAACACCAACTCTATCCAAAACCTCTTTAGCTGCACTTAATTTTACCATTTGACCCCTTAATCCGGGATTATCCATGACATTCATTACACCAAATGCAGCTTTAGGGGCATTTTTAGCTAGATAAAGCTTAGTATGTTCTATAAGTTCTTCTTTTACACTATCAATTAACCAAGAAGTTAGTGTAGTTGGAGCATATCCAGCTAATTCTTTAGCTTTATCGAAGTCTCCACCTACACTTTCATGGAATATATACTCTAAAAAGAGACGTTGTTTTTCTGTAAGTTCTTTAGCCATTAAACAATGCCCCTAATAAAGTCTCTATGTATGTCATGAATTGATGTAGCAATAACAAAACGATCACCAACAACAAAATCTGGATTACCATCATTAATAGTAAATCCAATTTCTGCATGAGAGAAAGCTGAACCAACTGTAGCTGTACCTAAATTATTATTATCTGGATCTGTAACACTAAATTTACCTGTTACATTACCACCACCTGTTGTACAAAGAAGAACATAAGCCCCTTCTTTTGCACCAGTAATACCAGTTACAGTACCAGTACCAGTATTATTACGACTAAATGCATATGGAGTGGTAGATAGACTTTGCCTAATATCACTTGGAGCAGATCTAACAAAACGTCCATGTTGATCAGCAATTATTACATCAGAAGTAATTGGATGTACCCAAATAATACCAATAGTTGTATAAACACCCTCTGAAATGTCTGTCCAAGTTACAGCATCAACTCCGGGACTACTTCCTTGTGTCCATCCTGTTCCACTACGAGCATTTCTAGACATAAATACTCTAGCACTAACTCCACTCATAGCCATTGCTACATAAAGAGTTTCTGGATCATTAGGATCAACAGCCATACCACCTACAAAGAAACGTGGGTGTCCTGCTAAAACTTCAGGAGCCATATACTCTCCGCGACCAGCCATTTTAGGATCAAAAATAACTTTTTCACTATTTGCAGAAGGAGAACTTCCTTCAATTTTAACTACTCTACCATTCCCATAGTGAGATGCTGCATAGACTCTATGAGCTGTTGGATCACAAATTACTGTTGGGAATCTCGTGTCAGTTGGTCTAAAAGATTGTATTGTTGTATACCAAGAATTATAATTAGTACCTCCATCAGACGAACGATAAATAACCTTATCTGATCCTGTACTAACTCCATAAATATATGTAGTTCCACTTACAACACTACACCCTTGAAACTTCTTTCCTATATTAGTAACTGTCATTCCAGCAGCATTACCGGCGTTTAAACCAACTACTCTTACAGTACCAAGCCACCCTCTATTAGAGTTGAGAGGATCAATAGCAGATTCAGACTTACTTTCTCCTGCAGATACATTATAAACTCTAATATGATTCGCAGCATATCTACTGTTTACATTATTATCTCCATTTTCTGGATCGTCTGTTGCCATTACAATTCTTGCACCAGTGTAACGCCCCATAACATTTACAACTAAATCTGAAGATGTCATTATAATACCAGAACCTTTAGTATTACCAGTTGTACCTAAAGCTGCTGCAACAGCATCACCAACATCATTACCACTTTCATAAGCATCGCCGATAGCCCATAGACCACCTTGATAAAAAGTCATACTAACTCTATCGGTTGTACCAATAACAAATTTTCTCCAGTCTGTTGGATGAGAAGCAATTCCACAAACATCAAGTCCATCAAAATTTAATCCAGCATGATCAACTACCATAGCATTTGTACCAGTTCCACCCATATGAGCATTTACACTCTTACCTAAATGTTGAAATCTTGGAACAAATACTTGTTGTGGATCAGTTGGATGTGGCCAAAAACTAGACATTTCTTTAGTAATATTACTTTCAAAATCTCCCTCTTGACCGGGCATTGGTTGACTAGTAATATTATTCCAAGAGCTACCTCCGTTAATACTAACTTTAGGAGTAACTCCATCACCACAAGTATAGATTTGATTACGATTAGCTGTATGTAAAGCAAAGTGTCTACAATTATAAGTTCCTAAAGCTGCATTTTTAGTAAAACTGCCACCAGTGTTTGTACTTTTATACAAACCATCATTCTGTGCTGCCCATACAGTAACACTACTACCAGTACCTGATGCAACATCTGCCCAATTTACTCGTGAGCTTCTAATTTGAGTCCAGTTATTTGATGTAGCACCTTTATCACTACTTACCCACATACCTTTTGGACCAGACATAAATAGCTGACCATCATTAGAAAATCCAATCCAATTTGGGCAATTTTCTCCACTAGCATAAGTTGCAGCAGATAAATTAGGTCCAAATTCAGTAAAACTACTTCCATTATCAGTGGATCGCCAAATTTTAATGTAGTTTGTAGATGTTCCATTATCACCAGAACAAATTAAAGCATAGATATTTCTATTTGACCCACTAGTTGTAGGATCATGAGCAATTCTTCTATACTGATTATTTGTTCTGTCAATAGTTGTAGATAATACTTTATGATTTAAAACTTTTGTAAAAGTATCTCCACGATCTGTAGTCAGAAAAATACCATCTGCAGAACCATCTGTAGGCCAATGAGCACCACCACCTGAATATAGCATTAACCATCTATTGTCATCAGTAGGGTCAATCCATGCACCTGAACAAGATCTCCAACTCGTACCTGAACTTACAATACATCTAGGAGTAGAGAAAGTACCACCAAAGTTTTCACTAATGTGTGGCATATCAACATCTAACCCACCAATAATGAGTTCTGATGTTGCAGAAGTAGCAATCCCACGAAAGAATTGCATACCTACACCACCAAATTGATTTAATTTATGTTGTTCTTGTGTACGAAGCCCAAGTCTAGCCCAACCACCAGAAGTTAATGGTGTTACTGGAACTTCTACATGAGCTACATCAGGAACAATTCTTTTAGCTGCCCAAGGTCCAATTTGTGTTGGAGTTTGATATTGTACTTGAAAACTAGCAGCTCTTGTAGTTTCTGTAACTACACCTAAAGAAGTTGATTGAAACACAGAATAGTTAGCTCTTGGATTTTGACTATTTGGATTACCATCATCAGCACCACCTTGATCCATATGAATTTCATATACACCGGGAGGAACTTCAACCGTAGCGTTTACACCACTTTCAACTTCTTGTGGACGAGGAGGAAATTGAGAATCTGTAGACCAATTAATCCACCAATCAATTCCATACTGACCTAAAGGTTTATTAGTCATATCTAAAGCTGGTTTAACGTATGTATTAGTTCCAGTAAATGCTATATAAGAAGTCATCTCATACTCAGGAGCTTTAAGAGGTTCTTCAGCATTTGGAGTGATGGCTACAACATTACTTGTTGTATTTAAAGTGGTAGCAATACCATGACCAGTTACAATTTCTGTAACACGAGCATATGCTCTAGTGTCATCTGGCCATGTAGTTAAAGCTTCACCATTACTTCCTATAATTGTAGCCCAACCTGTAGTTCCATTCGTACTATCTTCCCAAAGATGTGTTTTAGTTAGTACCGTACCTGTATATACACCGGGAGTAAAACTTACTGGGCTTAATTGTGTTCCAGCAACTAGAGCTGGAGCAGTGGTATTAGTAACATCTACATCAGATGGAGGTGGACGAAGGTCTACAATAGTTGTAGTTAATGTAGCTCCAGCTAATCCTGCTCTTCCTGAAGAGTCAAATGGAATAAGAGAAGCAACCCATCCAACATCTAAAGTAGCTTGACCTTTTACACTACCTGCAAACACCTCTGTATCAGCAATTGGTGTAAACATTGGATAAGTTTCATCTCTAACTACACCACTTGTAGTTTGATTAACGATTTGGAGTCTAGCTTGTACAACTCCTGCTGGTACTTGATCTACAGTAACATAAAATTCACTTAATTCATCAGATAAAATTTTTAAAGTTACTATAGTAGCTGCTCCCCAATCTGGATTATTTGGTGCAGCTGCATCATATCCTACTTTAAATCCCCCACTAGGAGAAAGTAGAATGTTACCATTTTTTATAATAATTGACAAGTTAATCTCCTAATTTTTATTATCGTGTAACTCCCTTTACGGAAAACACTGCTACCATATGACCACTTGAAGCAGTATCAAATGTATCATTTGATGGGTTAAAACTACTTACAAAGTTTGGGGATGAAGTTTGAACAATACCCGCAGGAGTTAAATTTCTTGTACTAACACTTGTATAACTACCACCTAAATCAACTGCTGTAGCAGCTGTTTGTGCTCCTCTACTCATAATATATGTACATACAATTGAGTTTGCTGTAATTGGTGTCAACTCTGGCCAATCTAATGTAGTAGAACTAGCAAAAGTAGCTAAAATTTTATTATCAATATCTGCATCTCTAAACACAAAATTTTGTCGAATACCATTAACTGTATTCCAAACAACTGTATGAGATTGTGTAGTAGCATATTGATAAATAATAGAAATTGATCTGTTAGTACTCTCAGCTAAACTACTCCAAGCTGTCCAAGTACCACCACTACTATCTGTTGCTGCTGGTACTACACCACTGTGAGTATTACTATTAGCAGCAATAGCTACTAACAAATCTCCGGGTTGACAGTTTGTAAAAGCTGGATTAGTACCATCCTGTTTACTTGGACTAGAAATTAATACAGGTGGACGATAAAAAACAGCAGGAGCTGCTCCTAAAGCTGCTACAGAATTGTCATATAATGTAATCATCTCTACCTCTTATGCAATAAGAGCAAGGTTATTTGACCAAGTAATCCAATAAACTGACCCACGCTTACTAATTGTAATAAGATAAGCTTGATTAGCATTAACTGTTAGTGTAGTAGCAGGAGCTCTAATAATACCACCTGTAGGCCAAGTGATTGTATAGCTGTTTGAAGCATGTCCTGTTACTTCCCAAGCACCACGAATATGAGCTGTTAAACCTGAAATTGTAACAGCTGTAATATTTTCTGTTAATGTTGTAGTTCTTGTATTTAACGAAGCAAAGGCTAGTGTAATAGCTCCAGAGGACGAAGAAACAGAAGTAGGAGTTCCTACAGTTCCTAGAGCATCTGGATAGATTGGAGTTATTGTTGATGTACCTGTAATAATATCTGTAGCTGAAGCTCTAGTCTCACTAACTGGAGTGATGGCTTCAAATTCACCATCTGTGCTAGTAGCCATTGGTAGATCACCAGCAGCAAATGTTTCTCCGTTTGCTCTAACTAAACCTTCCATAGCTTTAATATGAGTGCGACTATCTGCAGCATTAAGAGTTTCTAGAGCTGTAGCAATCTCTGCACCAGTCATATCTGCTGTTGAACCATTCTCGACATTAAGAAGTGTTCTTACCTGTGAAGCTGTAAGAGCTGTAATATTACCAGCAGTTATACGACCAACTAAAGTTTGTTCTGCAACAGTCACTGCAGCTGGAGTATTATCTGATGTAGCAGCTAGAATGGTATTGGCATCAAACAGTGATGCAGCAACCTTACCATTTACTGTTGTAGTTAAATTGGAGATGTTGGTTGCATTTGTATCTATTTGTGTTTGAATTGCACTAGTAACTCCATCAACATAATTAAGTTCTGTTGAAGTGGCTGTTAGTGCATGTAACTTAGTTAAATCAGCAGCAGTAGCTACACCAACTGTGAAAGAATTAAGATCAAGATTTCCACCAAGCTGAGGAGTAGTATCATTTACAATATCTGTAATACCACCTCCACCACCAGACTGATCAACCCATTCAGTAGCACCATTAGTACCAGATGACTTAGCCAGCACTTGACCTGTAGTACCACCAGCAGGTACTGCCCAACCATCTCTAGCTGCAACAGTTCCTAGTGTAGGCTTATCTGTTAGATCATCATAATCTCCAGAAGTAGCTACTGTAGCAAAACTAGGTTTTCCTGCAACATCATCCCATTCAACACTACCACCTCCACCACCTAAATCAATAGCATCTATTGCATCATAAACTTCTGTAAAGTTGGCATTGATCTTAGACATTGCTGTTCGAATAGGATCACCAGTTCCATCATTGGGAGCAGCTCCTATATTAATTTCTTGTTTACTCATTGTTGCTCCTAATCAACTGTAGTGTACGTACCACTAGACCATGCTAGTATTGTATCAGATGTTAAATCGTATGGTGGTCCAAAGCTATTCACTGGACAATGTGATGAAGAATTGAAAGTTGAATCTGCTGTGAGATTGTATGGACATTGATAATTAACTATACGATCTAAATCTAAATTAGGACCCCACCAACTTAGACTTCGATTCGTTCTTCTAGTTCTTTTTGACAACATACCTTACACCCATATACTCTTATGTATATTCTATAATAAAGACATCTCGGAGTTATCTTATGTTTTATATCTATGATATAGGTTAAGAAGGAGTGTTGAGATATATATATTATATTATCTTATATATTATTCTTCTTTTCTTTTTTCGTTTTCTTCTATGTTAGAGACTATACAATAAAAAAGTTTCTATAAATATATATACCCATGACCTTACCTTTGTTCAAATTATTTTTCATTTTCTCGTATAATAATTAAAAGCGGAGAGATTCGAAGCAAGCTTCTCATCCTCCTAACGTAGCCTAACGGCTACAAGAAAAACGAAAAGGAAACTATATCTCTTACAAATCTCCCTCTCTACGTTCTCCATAATTTTCTCTCCCACTTGATTAACTACCTGTTTTATTTGGATTAATATTTGTGAAGTGGTTAACAACCTTCTTACCTAATCTGTGTATTTTGGCTTATAAATCAACGCTCTACCCCCCAGTGGCCCATGCCTGCCCCCGGTATATGCCCGATAAAGTCGAGTAAGTTAGTCGAGATTAAATTGTGCAGGGGTGTACACAAACCATCCATCAATGCACACATCTTGTTAATCACGATCGAGCAAGTCGTCATAGAGCGTCTGGGCTTTCCGACCATTCTACTCAACAATAACCCCTACCCCCATTCTCGTTAATATCTATCAATTATGTCGTGTTTCCCTTTCGCGTAGGTATAGCTCCTGCGTGCGTTGCAAATATCCACTCAAGTAAAAATTTTCTTCTACTTCACTATTACAAATCTATTCGTTTCTATTCTTTTATTTGTTCTCGTTTCTATCCAACGAATCAATAATGGATAGTATAATAATCACGACAATCCAGGTCGTCTTTCCAAACCATTGAAAACAAATGCAAACAAAATGTTAGACAATCGTAATTCATTCCGGCATACAGAGCGGACTACTCGCCTACCTCGCTCCGAACCCGGCCACAGGCCACTACGTTGAGCACAAGGCGCGTAGTCTGACATAACCTGTAAGCCCCTAGTGGCAGGGTAGGATTGTGTGGGCGACAAGCGGCTCACTATGTCCAAAGCCGACGACCTAGTGCATGGTCTGTAATGCACGTCATTGATGGAAGAGAAACGCTATGGGCAAACGCTCTAGTCACGTTCTAACTCTGTCACCAGTCAGGCGGATTGCTTGCGGGGCCGAGGCGAGGAACGTACTTATCGAAAAGGAATGGTTGGAAAAGGTTAACTCCTCTTCTGACATTCAACATAAGCTTGTGCAAAAGGCGAAAGCCTATGCCAAGTTCAAGCCTTTGTCCAAGCCAAAGGTGCCCGAGACTATCGAGCGCGTCGAGCCTGTCGTTCGGCAGGTTGTGTCTAAGCTCCGCTTTGCGGGGCGTGACAAGCTGAAGGTCAGGGGCTTTGGTCCGTGGGGATAGGCGCTTAGGCGCCTTCCTCTCTTCTCTTCCATCAATGGGGACTATTGACGGGCATCTAGTCCTGTGCTAGATGTCTCTCACTAATCCTTTGTCGCTCTTCCCCGACTGTAGGGAAGCGTGTGGGCAACGTGCCCCATGACAATCTGTAGGTAGTAGTTGCTTGACGCAACGTGAAGAACGTTGGCGGTCACATGCTAAGGCATGTCGCAACTACGCTAGACTTTGTGTTTAAGTTGAGGTAGGGGGCCAGGCTTCCTATCATGACTCGACACATGTGCTCTGCCTACGCTCCTAGTGTGTGAGCGATAACACACTACAACCTAGCTAGGTGCTAAGGTGAGCCAACTCACTTGTCGGACCTTCATATCCGATAGGCACCTAGCTAACGTTGTTCTTTATGGGCAATCCTTCTCAACCGACCATATGATTTAGATCATTTGGCAACCGAGTTGGATTGCCTTTATGGAACAATGGAGGAAGCCATCCACAAATATGCATATGCTATGGCACAGAACTAAAGCACAATAGATCGTTAGAGCACAATTCTAGAGGCATGTTTATTCGTGCCTCTATTGGAGTGCTTTAGCTCCGGGCTTGTCATGTGATCCTTGACATGCCTTCAACCTACTATGGGAAAGGGAAGCCTGATGGCCAAAACCCAGATTGATAAGGATATGGATGCGATTTTTGCATCCGATGTGAAGACGGGCAAGCTTGCTCTCGTTACGATGGCGAAGCTTGTGACTGACCTCGCTGCCACACGCAATAGTGATCCGATGCGTCGGTTCATCAGCAAGGCACGCAATCATCACCACAATAATTTCTCCGTGGTGATGACCAAGCTCATTCGTGTCTACTTCGGTGACAAGAAGGTTGTTGCTGCCAAGGATGAAAATCATCCCACGGGTACCAGCATCAAGCTCAAGTTTGATGGCAATCCTGGACCTTCGAATGGTTGGGGTATTGTTACCTCGGCTATCGAGAAGGGTGTCGCCTATAATGATCGTGCCTTCGTCAAGAAGCTGACCGAAGCTCTCACTCCCGAGAAGAGTGCTCTTGAATACGAGGCACAGGTTGTAAAGCTTGACACTCGGCTCGACAACCTCATCAAGTGGATGGAGAAGGAAGCTAGTCTCCTCAATCCTTCCCTTGTTTCCAGCCATCTCGCTCAGAAGCTCAAGGATTACAGGGCTTCCACCCCTGTCAATGACGAAGAGACGGCCGAGGTGGTTGACATCGAGGATGCTATCCTCGTCGCCTAAGGGGTAGTTCCCCGGACTAGGTATATCTAGCTGGACCTAATCAGGCTAGACGTGACCCCTGCGGGTTAGGGGATTGACACTAACTTAATAACCCTCTGAAATATGGGGGTTATTTTGATGGTGTTGACGTAGGGATTTGAACCCAACCTCTCTACACTATCAATTACCATTGGTTGTTTGTGGGTTTCTACGGTGGTTGAAAATAGTAAGAGAAACCCTCCTTCCTATCATCACGGGTGGTGTCAAATGACACATGCTGTCTTAGTAATCTTGTTGACATGTATGTCACTACCTAATGAACAAGCTCGTGTCTGTCTGAACAAACATCCTGAAGCCCTTCAAGCAGCAGATCAATTGCTTGAAAAATATGGAGAAGTGAAATGAAGTTTGTTGCTAATAATAATACACCCGATCGTGAAGTTGTTGCTCATGTTCATAAAGATGGCAGTTGTATCTACTTCAAAAAGGATGGCAATTGGTATTGTTTAAACCTCACCGACACCGCCGCCGAGATCGACGTCGTCATCACCACCGCGATCTCCAAATTAAGTAATTTCACCACTATCTATGAGGGTGAGTCCATCACTCTCCAATTCTAGGAGACTTCAAATGAGCGTTGGTGATCAGAACGGCTTCAAGCGTAGGCTTAAGCAGCTTCAGAATCTTGGGCATAGTCCCAAGCCTAAGAATCGTACAGCACAACAGGCTATTGATGCTGAACGTGCAAGAGCGGCAAAGGAAGCCAAGCGGAAGGTGAAGAAGAAGTAGTCTCACTAACGTTTGACCTTCCTATCATAATTGCGTGGGGAAGTCGCACACGCAATAGACATGAGTAGTAGGTAGAGGCAGGCCCTCAGCTATCTTAGATGCCTACTCGTTCTGTTTAACTTACAAACAAATCTCATGACTGCTAGTCATACGTGATACTAGCGATTAGCTACAACTAACTACTAATCTGCTAGAACATAGCAAACTATACATCTAAAGAAGCGTTAACCCCTCTCCCTATACATGTAGTTCGGACATACAGGGGCATAAGGCTAATACAGGTGTGTAGTTTGGTGTGTTCTCAATAGTGGTGTAACAGAACATATCTTACTAGGTCGTCCCAATTATAGCCACTCATCATGTGGATAGAGAAGCATGATTGATGTATGAACTTAGGGACCACCCAACATGGAGGTTAGCTATGTAACCTGCACGTTGCGTGCATAAGTCCTCGGAAATGTGAGGCAATTTAGAAAAAACAAATTGTATAGATAGACTAAAAGGCCCAGTGACTAGGGCTGTAGGCAATAGTCACAACCTGCCAGAGAGAAAGGTTAACTGGCAACCTAATGAGGGAGCGAGGGGTTGTTCTCTTAGAAAGGAAATACTATGCGTAAATATCTACTTACTCTTCCCGTCATTGCAATGATGATGGGCTCTACTCCTGCTCATGCAGGTTTCTGGTCCGACCTCGGGAAGTCGATCTCGAATATGTTCTCGGGTGCCGGAATCACGTCGGGCTACACCACGAGTTACGGCGGGACTACGAAGGCTCCGCTCGTCGTGACCAAGTTTCCGCCGAACCGTCTCCTGGTGACGCGGCAGGCGCTCGCTCAGCGGCAGCAGATCAGGTCGAACCAGTTCGACGTTGGATACTGGCTTCTCACTGGAATCAAGGTTCCCCCGGCTCGCGTCGTTATGCAGGGCAGCACCACGCCAAACCTGAACAACTACTACAACGGAACGTATACCAACAATCCCGGTCATCCGTGCTCCAATAGCAGTAGCAACTGTTAATAACTACTAAGGCTACTTACAGCAAACAAACCAAATCATACTTGTAAAATGTAGCCTGTTGATCTGAGCATATCATTAAACTGCTCTATAATATTATGGAGAATGAAATGTTTAAAACTCTCATTGCCTGTGTGTTCCTATCATCGTGTGCTACAGCCCCTGTAATGGCTCAAGAGGGCCCTTCTGGTTCAATCTGTCCTCCTAGAGAGGCTGTTGTAAAGAAGCTCTCAGAGAAGTTTGGAGAGACTCTCAAGGGGCAAGGCATGACAAAGAATGGTAGTATTACAGAATTCTTCGTTAATGAAGATAATGGTTCATTTACCATCATCATTACTCAACCTGATATGAAGAGTTGTTTGCTTAATGCTGGTAGTATGTGGGAGTTTATTGATTCACCTGTTGGAGACCCACTCTAATATCAAGAGGAGATGGAGTAGACTTACCACACTGGCAGGTGTGGGACATAACGATCAATACATAAATCTAATAGCTTGGGTAAGGTGCTTCCCGTCATAGTTTCCTTAGTTGGTTGATTGTTTCGTCTATACGTTGCTGCCAACATGTGCATCTGTGGGGGATACCATAGATGTTCCATCTCTTCTTGATATTGGAGATAATAACATGCTTGATCTAATTCATGTCCTAATAACTGTGTGTGCTGGATTTCAATGTGAACCTATAATTATTACTACTACTATTCGTGAATATGGTGGTGGATATTATGATCGTGCATATCCTGCACCATTTAGAAAAGAAAATTGCAGGAATAGTATTGCTGAATATAGAATAAGAGATTATGGTGCAGTTAATCCAGAAACGAAAGACATTTACTATCTAGATCCTGTACTATTAGGATTTAGAGGAGCTACATACAATCCTGATACAGTTGAATGCTGGCCACTATCTAATGGAGGACCACGATGAAAAATATACTTGATCGTAGGAGAAATTAAATCAAATGAATGAATATCTCGTTGAATATGTTGATCCTAATAATAATTATATTGTGGTGAGTAGATGGATTAGTGATGAGAAACTTCTTGATCAATTAATCAAAGAGGGATGGAAGTATAGAAAGTCTCGCTACACTACATCTCCTAAACAAATTGTGTTTAGAAAACTTAATCAATGGCTTAAAAGGATTGGTCTGTGAATACTTACGTTGTACAGAAAGGAGGAATGAATTGGGCTCAAGCTTATGCAGCTTCAATTAAAAATCCCGGTGCTGATGTAATTGAATTTAAAATAAAAGAAATTAATAGGCCAATTACTATCTCCAACACTGATCACCTTACGTTGAAAGGTAATGGAGTAAAGATTGATGCTAAAGGTGCAGCATATGATATGCTGGTTAATCATTCCAGTTACATCACTGTAGATGATTTTGAATTTACTGGTGCCAAGACTGGATTTACAGGACGATTCTCTCATCACATCGCGCTCACCAACGCCGAGTCACACGACAACTTAGGCCATGGGGCCTACTTCTTCCAGTCCAACTACGTCGCTGTTCGATACGGCGAGTTCTACCGCAATGGTACCGATGGCCTGTCCATGCATATGGCAGCCAACATCGGCACTGGCAAGACCATGTATCAGAACTGGATACAGGACAACGTCTTCCATAACAATACTACGAAGGTTAATACCACTGAGAAGTGGGGTTGGCTCATTGACGAATTTGATGTGTGGAGGCCGAGGCACATCGCGCTGGGATACGAGGATTACTTGGGCAAGACCCTAGTCTCTGGGAACGTCAGCTACGGGAATGGCAGGTCCGGGGGCCATGTGTTCCATTCCGACAACGTGAGGGTGGTCAACAATACCTTCTATGATAACAATGTAGATAATCCTTCGAATGTGTTTGACGCAGAGCTGCGTATAACTGAATCAGATAACGCTCGCGTATTCAACAATATTATGATTGCTGACGGAGATCGAGATGACGACTTCGCCTTCTCGGCAGTCAACTCGGACAATCTTGTCGCACGAGGAAATCACAGCTACATAGAGAACTACCCCGAGCGCATTGGGGTACGATTGTTGAACCTAACGCATTCGTCCGTACTACCGGAGCTTAACCACTGGGCTGATCAGAGCCTACATAATCTCGCTGTTGACACAAACCAATTAGATTGGGGGTAAAAATGTCACTTCCTATCATCGACAATAGACCACGCTGGAAGGTTGTTAGTGGCAACTATAAAGCTGGTAGAATTGAAACTCATGTCATTCATGCAAGTAGTGCTGGTGAAGCTATGAGACTTGTTAGACAAGAAACAATGAATAAGCTTATCTCTTGCCGTAAGATTGAAGAAGTAGTTCGATGAAGTATTTAGGTATTAAGATCAGCTTTCTACTCACCCTCTTCTTCGTTGTCCTAAAGCTATTAGGATATACAACTATGTCATGGTGGATAGTTCTTCTACTTGTATGGCTTCCTCCTCTACTAGTAGTAGGTGGAGCTTTCCTATTGTGGATTGGTTTCTATAGTAGAAATGTAAAATAATATAAGGCTGCCTACTGCAACAAAAATTTCACATTGTACATGAAACCCAAATGTGCAGCCTGTTAAATAAAATTAAATAGGTTGATTACCGCAATCAAATCAAGCAACATAATGGTAAAATGTCCTCGCTGACAAATATCAACCTGAAAGGAACTAAAATGGGTGTTAAAGAAATTATCTTTCTTTCCAGAGATACAGCAATTTCAAAAGCTGTTGATCTATATATTGAGAAAAAGAAAAATAAATTTAT
>ERZ650308.44-NODE-44-length-67411-cov-14.792713_pt1 | contig 67411 bp, 100 predicted proteins | sample MGYA00376244_ERZ650308 | MGnify/ENA primary metagenome ERZ650308 (study PRJEB26733, sample SAMN07839295) | wastewater metagenome | biome: small river; feature: stream; material: water | place: USA: North Carolina | collected 2016-04-26 ... | reverse complement strand
AGGATTACGTCCGCACCCTTCTCGTGCCGGCGGTGGATGAACGCGCTGCATCGTCTGAGCCTGAAATGTGCCCGAACTGCGTCACGCCGTGGAAGTGCAACGGGCCGCATGAATTTCCGCAAGCTGCATCGTCGGAGGCGGCGGTTGCGTTCGACGCAGAACGATTCGAGCGTGCGCCGTGCTACCTGTGCGGCTACAACGGTCGCGGCTACTACCAACCAGAGACACACCCGTGCGCCGCGAAGTATCACGCCCACCCCGCCCCCACCACCGCCGACGCGGGAGTGACGGAGGCGCAGTGTTACGGATGGGTTGTTGAGTGGCACGCCCAAGGGCTCGTCGAGCGCCACTTGTACCGCACGCGCGATTTCGCGGAAGGGTTCGCCAACGTGTTGCTGGCGTTGCCGTCAACTCAGACGGACCGGCATGTGCGCGTTGTGCCAGTGATCGAAGCCGCCCTCGGCGCGCGGGAGGGGAAGTGATGCGCAGTCGGACGCTGATGCAAATGCAACTGGCCGCCGCGCTTGCGCGAGCCATTCCGGTTGCCGTTGCCAGTAGCGAGGCCGAGCCGGAACCTCGCGCACGCAAGCTGACCAAGGCCGAGAAGAAAGCCGCGAAACGGGCTCGCGTAGCCGCCCGCAAGGACACCCCATGACCGACGAACTCAAGCCGGCGTTTATCGAGGACGATCCGCAGCCGTCCGCCGAAGAAATTGCGAGGCTCAAGGCGGAACTGGCCAGAAAGATCGACGAGGCAGAAGCGGAAATGCGCCGCATCGCAGCATGGAACCGGAGAGCGCCATGACCGACGACGAACTGAGCCGGATACGGCAGACCCTGAACGATGCGCTGATGATGGTCGGCGATCCGCGCCAGAACCAGTTTGCGAAGCGCGGGAAGATCGAAGCGAAACTGCACGCAGCGACGCGCATGATCGAGGCCGCATTCGACCGCCGCAAGTCGGGGGAGGGAGGGGAGGATGCGCTGCCACCGATTGAGCGCGACGAGTCGTACGAACGCGACTACATCCCGCTTCCGGGCGGATGGGAGGTCCAGACGAAGGGCAAAGGATCGACGTTTCGCATATGCGATACGAAGTCCGGTGATCGCTGGCCCGTGTTGGAATCGCACCTTCACTCGTATCTAGAACGCATGGCGCATGAAGTGCGGGCCGCATACGCCGCGCGCACCGAGGGGAAGGGGAATGGCTGAGATGGCGATTGAGAGGTACGACCCGGACGTGTCGCCGAGCGGAATCTACGACCGCATGGCGCAATTCGCCAGCTACGCGGAGGCTGAGGCGGACTGTCAGGCAAGGCATCGCGCGTCTGTGCTCGCGCTATTGGAACCGACACCATGACCACGCCATCGGTTGCGGAGGTTGTTCGCCGCCTGATTAACGAGGCAGCCTGCTATGACGGACTCGGGCCGCTGCCAACAATGCTTCGCGAAGCCGCCGACCTTCTCGAACGCGAACACAAGGCGCGGGTGGAGGCGGAGCGGGAGCGGGACGGCATGATGACGCGATGGCACATGGCCTGCGACGACTACGGCCAGATGAAAGAACGCGCTGAAACCGCCGAGCGCGAACTCGCCTCCCTCCGCAACCGCCCATGCCCCTACGTCCATTCGTCAGGCGAGGGGACGCACTTCTGCACGCTGCCGCACGCCGCAGAAAAGGAACTCGCCGAACTGCGGAAGCGGGTGGCGGAAGCGCCGAGGGGCATGGTGCGCGGCTTCATGCTGGAGCCAGAAACGCAGCCCGGCTGGCTCGACAAGATGGGCGGCAAGCGCGTCGCCATCGTGCCGCTACGGGAAGAGGAATAGGTATGAAGCTCAAAGGCGATTACCGCTTCCTGCTCGTGCAAACAACGGATCAAGGGCTCATCGAAATGCTGATGCAGCTCAACATCCGCGAGAACGGATATGTAGCGGTAGTCACCGAGGTGCAGCCATACAAACTCGACGCCCGCGGGGGCGAGGTAAAGGAAGTTCGAAAATGGTTCGAGGACTAGCAATTTTGCTTACGCTTGCAATACTGAGTAGCGTGCTGTGGCTGAGCGAACAGTACCAGGCATGCAGTGAGTTTAACCTCTCTGCGCCGCAGTGTGACCAGATTATGCTATCCGACATTCCTTACACGGAGGCTTTCAATGCTGTTCAACAACAAAATTCCGCCCAATACAGTCTCGGAGGAGGAGTTTCGCACCCAAATTTCGGCGGGGATAGACAAGTACATCTCCAGTGGCGTGGTTACCGAGATAATCGCTTACTTCCTGCCGGGGGGTCAGCGCCCCATCGCCCGGGCAGCGGAGATTTTGCGCGAACGCATCGCAGATGATCTGAAGCTTTACACGTTGGTGCTTCTGTGTACTCTGCGGCAACAGATCATCACAGCGCTTCTTAACTGTCCGCATTTGGAGTTGCTGACTAAAGGGCTGTATGACGCCGTTTTGTTCCTCCAGAAAGAGCAGCCTAAGGACATTTTCGCCCATAGTGTGAACACGCAGCAACATGCTCTCTGGAAGAACATCGAGGCGTATTACATAGACTCTAGGGCGATCATCTTGCCGTACCTGAATGATCTTGGAGAACCTGATGTCACTGTCTGAAGAAGAGCTGCTGGAGACGGAAGCAGAAATCCTGATTACCGTCCTGCAGTATTACGCTCCTGAAGGCTGCGAACCAAGCCCCGTAGCTATCGAGCTGTTTCGCGAACGTGTACCGAGTCTGACCCACCGCGCATGTATGATCGCTGCCTGGGAGATCAGCCGGGTGCTCGCAAAAGCGGTACGAGAAGGAAACTTGCATACCAGTGTACTTATGCTGAAAGAAACTGATTCCAATTTCACCAATGAGTATCTGGACAAGCATGCAAATCCCTTGTTCAAAGCGCTTTTGGCTATGGTCGAAGCCACCAAGGACGAGTGGATGAAGTACATCACCGACGACTTCTGGGAGCGTAAGCAATGAGTCTTTTTGGCAGCACTACGTCCGAGGACCCGCAGGACAAGGCACTGCTGCACCTGCTGCACTTTTTCCTGGAACCCAAGCCCCTGCGTCCCGACGCAGTTGAGGTACTGAAGCGCCGCATCCCAGAGGGCAAGCTACGAGCCATGTACTCGCTGTACCTGGTAATGCTGGCACTTACGAAACCGTTGTCTGCTGCTGCAACAGAACAAGCCACCGCGATGATGCTATCCGTTATCCAAAACGCTGATCTTGGGGAACAGCGCGAAGCTGTACTGGATATTGCCCGGGAACTTGGGCTGACTGCCAGACAGTTGGAGAAATTGCTCCGCAAAGTTCGTGATTTCTGGTTGCCTTTCATCGAGGACTTGGTGGTAGGCAATGACTAACCCAGCGCAAAAACTGGAGTTCTTCAAGCAGTCGGTCGAGTACGTTGCCATGCGCAAGCTGGCACCAGGCGCTGCATTGCGCCTCTTGAATGCCTGGCCTTTCAACGAGCCATTAGAAGTGTTCACCCTCAAGGCTGCTCTGCTGGTCTCGATCTCGCCGATCGTTGCGGACAAACCCCTGATGATCCTCATCGCGCAGGCTTCGCAAGTAAGCCGCGGCGCCGGTACATTTCGTCATGGCCTGGGCGCTCTGGCTACCGAACTTCGCGACTGGGCGGACGAAATTCGTAGGCAGGGCTTGGCCTTAGGCATCCTTGTGGATGAGGAGCCTGAGTCAGCGTAGACTGTCTGCCCACTCATTGGGGCGCCCCCATGGAAGTCGATTTTCTGTCAGCCGAAGTACGGCTGACTAAGACCTTTTCGAAGTCCGGCAGCGTCGAACCGTACCCCCTCGTCAAGAACTTCACCTCGCATCGCGAACAGGTGCGCAACCTGGAGCACTTCCTCAAGGTGCTCGGTACACACGCAGCCGCTGGGCACTGCCTGCTCAAGGGCCTGCTCTCGCGCGATTTGCAGCACGAGTCGCGCGCGGGCGCTACCGATCCCACCGCGAAGACAGAGTGGGTGTGCTTCGACATCGACAGCAGCGCTGTCAGCACCGTGGAGGAGTTCATCCGCGAATGCTTACCTCCCGAGGTTCACGATTGCTCGTACATCGTGCAGTACTCATCGTCGCATGTGGCACTTGGACCCCGCGAGGGCCGGCTCTCGGCCCACGTGTACATGCTGCTGGAGCAGGCGATCCCGGCGCCAGTGCTGAAGGAGTGGATTCGGCAAGCGAACGTATCAAACAAGCGTTTGCTTGAAGCCATGACGCTGAACCCGGCTGGTACGACGCTGAAGTGGCGACTCGACCCGAGTGTGGCGCAGAACGACAAGCTCATCTACATCGCGCCGCCGATCTGCCAGGGCTTCGACCCCGCAGTCCCTCAGCTCTTCACGCTCGTCCGCAAGACGCAAGAGCGCGCGGTTCTCCGCACGCAGCACATCAACGCGGCGGCGACCGACGAGCTGGTGCAGGCGCGCCTCAACGAGCTGCGCAAGCTCGTAGGACTCAAGCCCCGCAAGCCTCGCATGCAGGGCGAGGTGATGATGAACCCGGACCGGGTCACGAACTACGAGATGCGCGTCGCGCGCGGGTTCGTGTACTTCAACCTGAACGGCGGGAACTCCTGGGGGTACTACCACCCCGAGGACAACCCGGACGTCATCCATAACTTCAAGGGCGAGCCGCCGTACTCGACGAAGGCGCTGCTCCCGGAGTACTGGGCCTCGCTGCAGCGCGGCGACAAGCCTAGCGAAGAAGGCGTCGACTACTTCGTGTTCCGTGACCCGCGCAGCGCGCTGTACTACAACGGGTCGTACGACAAGGGTAAGCAGGTGCTGGAGCTGTTCACCGCGCGCAGCAAGGAGCAGCTGCAGGACTTCCTCGCCCAGCACGGCTATGCCAAGCCTGATTTCATTCCTGACTGGCGGCTTGTGTTCGATCGCAAGTCCGACCTGGTGTACGACCCGGAGAATCGCAGGATCAACATGTACCAGCCTTCCTACTATTTGCGCAACGCGCGCAAGGGAGGTGCGTACGCCGTACCTCCGACGATCCGCAAGGTGCTCCTGCACGCTCTCGGTGGTGACGAGACGGTCGTCGAGCACTTCCTCAACTGGCTGGCGTGCATCCTGCAGCACCAGACCATGACGCAGACAGCGTGGGTGTTGCACGGCACGACCGGCACGGGTAAGGGCATGCTGATCAACCACGTGCTGCGCCCGATCATCGGGCCTGAGTATGTAAAGATTCTTCAGCTTGCGCAGCTGGAGGAAGGGTTCAACCCCTGGATCGAGAAGTGCATCTTGCTCGTGCTGGACGAGTCGTCGATCGAAGACACAAAGCGTGTCGGTACGATCATGGCGAAGCTGAAGAACTGGATCACGGAACCAGTAGTTAGCGTGCGTCCGATGCATGCTCCGGTCTACCAGACGACGAACCACGTCAATCTGATGGTTACGTCGAACATGCACGATCCGGTACTGATCCATCAGAACGATCGTCGGTTCAACGTGGCAACGCGGCAAGACAAGAAACTGCAGATCACACCGCGCGAATTCAACACTGTAGTGGAAGAACTGCAGGCGTTTACCGACTACCTCATGACGCGCGACGCGAACCTTGACGTGGCGCGCACGGTGATCGAGACGGCTGACCGCGAGCAGATGAAGCAGCTCACGCAACGCTCCAGCACGCTGGTCGCGCACAAGCTGCTGGAGGGCGACGCCGACTTCTTCATGGAGAACGCGCCTGGCGCGAACGCCATGACGACGCCGAAGAGTTTCAACGGGGCGATGATCGACGTGCCAGCTGTGTACATGGGGCTGATGCGTCGTATCGCAGCTGACGGGGTTGCGAAGGTTACGCGCCCCGAGCTGTTCGCCTTGTTCGAACACTGCGTCGGCGGCATCCCCACCACTGCGCATAAGTTTACTGCGTTCCTCCGTCATCAGGACGTACGTACGAAGCGCATTCGCGTAGGCGAAGACTTCGACTACGGGCTGGACGTGAGGTTCCGCGTCACACGGGAGTTCGAGGAATGGGTACGGAGTCGGACGAAGGAAGGTTTGAAATTGGTGACCGAGTCGCGGTAGGCAACCGATTCAAGGGTGTAGTAACAGCGCTAGAAGGTGATGACCACTACTGTGTCTATTGGCGTAAACCTGGTGGCGAGGAGTACAACGATTTGTTCTGCGCAAAGCAAATGCGAAAGCTGCCTCCCTTCCAAGTAGGACAGCTACTCGTAATCGAGCGCTCGAATTCGGAAGCAATTCGTGTACGGCCACTCGCAGAGCGAACTGTTGTAGCCATCAAAATCTTGGTGGACTGGGTCCGATACAAACACCCCGATGGCCGCGAAGATTGGGCGCACACTGAAGCTTTCGATCCCGTAGACCCAGAGTTCGACGCGCCACGCAAGGTAAGCGCTTGGAAATGGGAGTGGGAAGTATGAGCGAGCCGACGTACAAGAAAGGTGACCGCGTTCGATACACCGGGATGCCAGGTGGACTGGGTACTAACCTGGAGTTCGGCGACGAAGGTATCGTGAACCACCTATTCAAGCCGGAGCATTGGTTTGTGCTGTGGGATAGGCACCAGAGGCTTTGGTACATGGATGAAGCGCGACTCGTTCTTGTCGAGCCCGCAGAACTTCCGCGTACCAGTCGCTGGAAAGGGGAGTGGGAAGTATGAGCGACTTCAAGCCAGGGGATGAAGTCACTTGCTCGGATGCCACCGTCCGAAGGCAGACAGGTGTGATCGTTACCGAAGAGGATTTTCGGCAGCGCTGGGGGAATGTCTCCGTACTCAAAGGCAACGTGCCCGTACGCTACTCCAAGTCTGGAATCCTCCAGAGCAAAAAATCACGGCTCACACTCGTCACGCCGAAGCGTACTAGCCCTTGGGTTGGGGAGTGGGAGATATGAAGCCCGGCGATCGCGTACGTCTACTTCCAAGCTGCTCCGTTCTAACGGACGAGTGGGCCGCAGAGTGCGGCTGGGTTGCAGGGATGGAAGGCACCGTAATCACGGCCGAAGAGGCGTGGGCAGAAGAGCTTGCGTATCGCATGCCCCTTCATCCAGAAGATTACGATGCTAATGGATTCATCAACAACTTCACTCCTGAACGTGTGCAAGTGCGCTGGGACGACTGGCCGCAAGCCAACGACTACCCCGTGGGTGAAGTCGATCACTACGAACTCGAATTAATTTCCCCAGGACCTCGTTGGGTGGGGGACTGGGAATCACCGCCGCAGACGGACTCTGCGATTCCGACAGGAGATTCAACGTGAGTGAAGTCAAGAAAGGTAAGTCGCTCGACGAGCTGAACAAGGCGGTCAAGGTCGCCAAGATCGAGCATTCCGGCGAGAAGATGATCCTGCCCGAGGGCATGGACCTCGACGACGCGATCGACCTGCTGAGGCGCCGCAAGGCGTACCTCCAGGAGGAGGTCATCGTCCGCGAGACGGTGCCGGTCTTCCCGTGGGACGGCGCGCACGCGCTCTCGCGGCTGCTGACCAAGAAGTACGGCTGGGCGCCGGCGGTGCCGATCCCGGGCTTCTTCGGCGACAAGCCGCCCGAGATGAAGAGCATCGAGATCGCCTTCGGCGTCGTCGAGCAGGTGCCGTGGGGCCGGTTCGAACTGCCGGGCATCAGCGGCTTCATCCAGACGGACGCCAAGTCCGAAGACGGCCAGCTGCTGTTCGAGATCATCGCGAAGGTCAAGCGCGACGACGAGCGCGTCGTGCGCGAGCTGTTCGCTGAGCTGCGCGAGTACGCGGTCGCCAACTCGATCTACCGCGGCAAGGCGCTGTCGATCCAGTTCTTCAACACCGATGGCGAGAAGCTCGACATCCCGGTGGTCAAGTTCATGGACACGAACGTCGACGAGACGAAGCTCGTGTACAGCCAGGACGTGACCAACGCGATCGAGACGAACCTCTTCACGCCGATCACGCGCCTCGACGACTGCAAGCTCAATGGCGTGCCGACGAAGCGCGGCGTCCTGCTGGGCGGCGTCTACGGCACGGGCAAGACGCTCGCTGCGAAGGTCGCCGCGAAGCTCGCGGTCCAGGTCGGCGTGACGTTCCTGTACACGAAGGCCGCGAACGAGCTGGTGCACGCCATCACGTTCGGCCGGTTGTACGAGAAGCCGGCGGTCGTGATCTTCTGCGAGGACATCGACCGGGTCACGGATGGCACGCGCAGCGCCGCGATGGACGACATCCTCAACACGATCGATGGCATCGACTCGAAGAACTCCAACGTGATCGTCGTGCTCACGACGAACAACATGGAGGGCATCAACCAAGCGATGCTGCGCCCGGGTCGTCTCGACGCCGTGATCAACGTCACTCCGCCGGACGCCGAGGCCGTGCAGCGGCTGCTGCGCGTCTACGGTGGCGACGCGATCGCCGCGAACGAGGACCTGACGCGTGCGGGCGAGGTGATGGCGGGCAACATCCCGGCGGTGATCGCCGAGGTGGTGCAGCGCGCGAAGCTCGCCCAGCTGCGCCGTACGCCCCGTGGTGAGCGGGTCACCGGCCTGACCGGCGACGCGCTGGCCGAGGCGGCGACGACGATGGCTGCCCAGCTCGACCTGCTGAAGCCGAAGGACAAGAACGACACGCCGACCATCGACGGCATCCTGCGTAGCCTTACGCAGGGCGTCGTCGGCGCCGAGACGAAGAACCTCGTCAAGGGCACGAAGAGCGACACCAAGGCACTCCGCGACCGGCTGGGTGTCTGACCGACGAATTCGTCGGGTCGACCGGGCGGCAGCGGTGAGTTGCGGGTGGTGGCCCGGTACGCCACCCGCACTTTTCAGGAGTAGGCGCATGGATAAAGTCGCGAAGATGCTGGCAGCTGGATTGGGCCAGGAAGATATTTGCATGCTTCAACATGCTGAAGAGCTGTTGGACATGTTCAAGGAGTGCTTGCCCCACATCGAGCATATGGCGCGGGCGCACGATCATCTACAGAGTGCGCGGTTCTTACCGTCAGCTTTCGAGCTACTTTTGAGCTACACACGAGCCATCGAAAACACAGCGCAGATGATCGAAGATGCCGACACGCTGCAGGACAGTAAAGAGTCGCGCGAAGCGCTGCAGAAAGACATCGTGAATGCAAAGGAATTGCTGGCGCAGTGCGAAGCGAAGCATGAGCTGTTGCGCAAGGTAGCAAACTGAGTACTACACCCCTTGGTCCCGCAGTCCCGTAATGGTGAGTACCCCGGGGTTGATGCCGAGGTAAGTCGGCGACGCCAAAGACGGTGACTAAAACCGTAAATGAATTCCAAGTAGTGAGTCTTAGCCTCGCAAGGGTAAAGCAGTAAATCTTGGTTGGGGATGTTCACCACACGTGCTAGGTGCCGTAATCCCTCCTCTCTGAAAGCCGGTTGGGACTGCGGGACCAAGGGGTGTTTATTTCAACTGGAGGTACCAGATGGCGCTGTTCGAGAAAGACAAGAAATCGCCTAAGACCACTCTCGGGCTGAGTTTCACGAGCGACGGAAAGGTCATGTTCAGCGCAGTTGGCCTGAGAGCTGACTCCGCCGAAGAAGCGCTTTCGCTGGCCGACAAAGCGCTACGCGAAAACCCGGGTGACATGGCAGCGGTCATGGGACCCGACGATTCTCCGTTCGAGGGGTCCATGACTACGAAAGGCTGTCCTTTCGGCGAGTTGCAGATCGTGCTTCCGATCAGCCCGGATTTGCTGGGCGCGATGCTCGTCAGCATCATGGCCGTGCTGGAAGACGAGAAGCCGACGCCGATCTACGAAGGCCGGGTGCTCATGATCGGGCACAGCCGTACGTTACCCATCATGTTCGTCGCAGCGAAGCGCTTCGGGGCGCCTGTGTGGCGCGTGATCGCGGCGGACCACGAGCTGCGCTTGCAGCCAAGCGAGATAGCGGATTACGCTGCCAAGCAGTATGATGGTACTGACCTTGGCCGCCAGGACCGAAAGTCGTTGGATGCTGGGACGAAGCTGCACTGAGGCATTTCGGACGGGGGTTCGATTCCCCCCGGGTCCACCAGAACCACTCTAAGGACGCGCACCCTCTTCGCTTACGCGAGTAAAGGGACCACGCCGCCCTAGGGCTAACTGCCAGAGCCGACTGGCTTAGAGTGGTTCTGTTGGGCCCGACTGGTTTCGACGGGATGCGCGAAGGGCAGTGGACCAGCCGAGAGGTGACCGACGTAATCGGCACAAACCCTAACTGCGAACGATGCAGTTTTCGCCCGCGCTGCCTAAGAAACAGCGCTGCGGGAGGAGTGGGTAGCTCCTTCGAACCAAACAGACCCCGCGTGGTCCCGGCGACACGGGGCATTGCTTAGGAAGGGTGGCCGAGAGGTTTATGGCAGCGGTCCTGAAAACCGAAGGTCCTAGCGGACCCGTGGGTTCGAATCCCACCCCTTCCTCCAACTCAGCAAGGAGAAACGCCATGACACTGTAAGTGTAACTGCAGGAGTCAAACGTGGCGAAGAAGCAGAAAACTTCTGGCGGTGGTAACCGCAAGAAGGGTCGCAACAAGAAGTCCCACGCGATGATCCGCTATGTGGCGGAGGGTCGCCTGGCTCGTAACAAGGCGCGGAACATTGCGCGCGAAACACGTCGTCAGGCCCATAGCCTCTGACGGCTTGTACCCCGGCGAGGGTTGCTAGCAAGCTTACCTCGCCGGGACCTCTCGAAAGCACTCCACCACATTGTTCGCGCGTAGTGGCCCAGGAGGAGGCGCCTTCCGGCTCCTAGAGATAAGAGAGTGCTTCCGAGAGGTGAGTTGAGGAGGTCTTCCTGGCGCGCTACTAAACTGCGCGGTCTGCTCGCACAGGCGATGGCGCTCTGCGAGGGGCGTGTACGGACCAGGAAGGCCCCCTGAACCCACCGCAGGAGACTGCAATGCCGCGTAAAGCAAGCAATGGGAACCACCGCGGTCGTCGACCGAAGGCCGAGAGCTACATCGACCGCATCATCCTGGTCAGCCAAGCAGGCAAGGACTTCCTTGCCGAGCAGCTCACAGCTGCAACGCAGACGCTGATCGACCAGGGCGTCGCTCCGGTCGACGCGTGGGATGCCGCGTCGCGAGTGGCCAACTACCGGTACAACGACGCGATCGCGCAGGCGACGACCTCGAACACGCCCGACAAGGTGTCGGGCGGCCAGCCGGCCGATAAAGGCGGGCTCGAACCCCGTTCGTGAGTCAGAGTAGCGCCTGACCGACTGCACCTCTTGCAAGACTGCTCGGGGGGCTGATACAAAGCGCCCATGAACTTACCGGGTATCACCAGCTGGTCTTGGTCTCGGCTCGATGTTTACGAGAACTGTGCGTACCGTGCGTACATGCAGTTTGTCAAGCGAGAGCCGGAGCCAGAACGCAAGCCAGACAACCCGGCCGCTCGCGGTGATCGTATCCACAATCACTGCGAGGACTACGTGAGGGGCAAGGCCCCCGAGCAGCCTGGAGAGGCATCCAAGCACTTCGGTTTGAAGATCGACAAGCTGCGCGAGCTGTACCGCGAAGGGTTCGTGCTGCTTGAGCAGCAGTGGACGTACAACGAGTTCTGGCAGGTCACGGAAGACCCGAAGCCTTGGTTGCGCATCAAGGCCGACGTGTTCGTCAATTTCGTCGAGGACGGCATCGTCATCGACTACAAGACGGGCCGCAAGTTCGGCAACGAGCCGAAGCATGTGCAGCAGACTCAGCTCTACGCGATCGGCGCGTTCTTGCGCTATCCGGAGCTGGCGAAGGTCACCACGGAGCTGTGGTACCTCGATCAGAACGACATCACTTCCATCACGTACACTCGCGACCAGGCGATGCAGTTCGTCGGGCGCTTCGACAAGCGCGTCGAGCGGATGATGGAAGACCGCACGTACCGGCCGCGTCCGAACAAAGAGACGTGCAAGTACTGCCCCTACAGTCCTCGCGGCACGGGTGCTTGCCCAGTAGGAGTGTGAGATGTACGTGTCGGCAACGCTGGATGACGGTACACCGATCGCCGCAGTTGTCGTTCGCATTTGGCCCGACGACGAACGGGTGGACGTACGGCATCATGGTACGATCCACACCCTCAACATCGTCGATATTTTCGCAGTAGCAGATAGGCTTGTGGACCTCATGGCCAAGACGCAAGAGCAAGCTATCGCAGAAATCCGTGCAGCTCTGCTTGAGCACCGCAGGCTCGCAGTGCACGCCCCTCCATCGGCGCCGACTCGGAACAGGTACGCGGCGCTGGCACATCTGGTGGTCCCGAAGACTCCCGCGCCTACTCCAGCGCTCGGAACCTCGCCAGAGCCAGCACCTGCGAAACCGCCGAGTCGGCGCCGGCCCCCAAACACCGCTCCAGCAGTAAGTCCCCCCGCTTCGCAAGAGCCGCCACTGACACCCCATAAGGTCGCGGCTGCTGCTGGACCGGTGCCTCCACCCGAAGAACGAGAAGTACAGCGGCTGTCGAACGGCAAGCTGGAAATGTATTTCCCCCTCGGCGCAACACCCAAGAGTGCAGTGATCCGCAATGGCAAGGTCGACACCATCACAACGTCCCTCGCTTGCGGCGTCGTCTACGTCACTGCCACCTTGGCCGCATCAGGAAAGAAGTCTTGAGTTCTTCTCTGACCGACCACGCGCGTTCGATTTCTCGGACGCTGGTACGGGCAAGACCCGTGTGCAGGCAGAGCGCTACGACCGTTTCGGCCAGGGCCGTCTCCTGATCTTCTGCCCCAAGACGCTCATCAAGAGCGCCTGGGGAAATGACTTCGAACGCTTCGCCCCTCGGCGCTCAGTGGCTCTGGCCTACGCCACGAACCGTGAGCGCGCGTTCGCCATGGGCACCGATGTCGTCATCACGAACATCGACGCGGTGAAGTGGGTGCTGCAGCAGCTCAAACGCAACAAGCGCTTTCTGGACCAGTTCTCGGACCTCGTGATCGACGAGATCACGGCGTTCAAGCACCACGGGTCTGCGCGCTCGAAAGCCATGAAGGCCGTGAGCAAGCACTTCGCCTATCGCTACGGGCTTACGGCGACGCCGAATCCGAACAGTGTGACGGAGCTGCATCACCAGGCTCTGATCATCGACGATGGCAAGCGCCTCGGCCCGTCGTATTACCACTTCCGCAACTCGGTGCAGGTGCCCGAGCAGGTAGGCCCGTTACCGCAGCACCTCGCGTGGAGCGACAAGCCCGGCGCCGAGATGGCAGTCACGCAGCTGCTTGCCGACATCACGATTCGTCACGACTTCGACGACGTGATGACGCATGTGCCGCCGAACCACCGGCACTTCAAGACGTACGCGCTGCCGGCGAGGCTGCGCGCGCAGTACGAAAAACTGGAGCGCGACGCGTTCTTGCGCCTGACCGACGGCGCAGTCACGGCCGTCCACAAGGCGTCCCTGCGCAACAAGCTGCTGCAGCTGTGCTCCGGCGCGGTGTACGGCGAGACGGACGAGGAGGGCAAGGGGGACTACCACCTGCTCGATGCCGGCCGTTACGAGCTGATCCTCGACCTCACCGAGGCGGTGCCGTACAGCGTAGTGTTCTTCAATTGGCGGCACCAGCGCGAGCAGCTGCTGCTTGAAGCGGCACGCCGGGACCTGTACTTCGCAGTGCTGGACGGAGGGACCAAGGACAGCGAGCGCGACGGGATCGTGCAACGGTTCCAGGACGGGCAGTATGACGTGCTGTTCCTCCACCCGAAGACTGGCGCGCACGGCCTCACGCTCACAGCCAGCGAGCAGGTGATCTTCAGCTCGCCGATTTACGAAGCGGACTACCTCAAGCAGGGCATCGCGCGCATTCGTCGCGGCGTGCAGGACAAGGTCACGAACACGATCTTCGTCGAAGCTGAGGGGACGATCGAGCGGCAGGTGTACGAGCGTGTCGGCGGCAAGGAAAGCCGGATGGTCGACTTCCTCGACATCCTGCGGGAGCGCCGTTCCTGATGTATGCGCGCTCCTTCAAACGCATCGCGGCCGTAGACTGGGAAACCTTCTACGATGATGACTACTCGCTGCGCAAGATGTCGACTAGCGAGTACATCCGCGACCCACGGTTCGCCATTACTGCGCTGGGTATCCAGTTTGGGGGTGAGCCGCACGCTCGGGTGTACCACCCACGCGACGCACGCAGGGTGCTGGAAGACATTGACTGGAGCGAGACGGCGTTCGCTGCGCACCATGCACATTTTGACGCGCTGATTCTCACTGAGCACTTCGGGATCAAGCCTGCTTTCTACATCGACACGCTGTCGATGGGACGTGGCTTACACGGCACGAACCACCGTCTTGACCTCGAAGGGTTGTGCCTGCGCTATGGGCGCCAAGCCAAGACACATAAACAGGGCCTGGTGAACATGAAGGGCGTGCACGACATGGAGTCGCTGCCGCCTGATCAGCTGGATACGTTCGTCAATTACACTGCCGACGACGTAGAAGACCTGATGTGGCTCGTGACCGAGATGCTCCGCACCTTCCCTGAGGAAGAGCTGCAGATCATCGACCTCACAATTCGCATGTTCGCGGAGCCGTGCATCGATCTCGATGAAACGGTTGCCGAGCGCATCTACCAAGCGGAGCTGCTGCGCAAGATCGAGCTGGTGCGCAAGATCACAGCGCACGAAGGGATGCAGCTCGAAGAGATGAAGCAGGTGCTGCGCAGCAACGACAAGTTCGCGGAGCTGTTGCGCTCCGCGGGTGTCGAAGTGCAGACGAAGCAAGGGAAGAAGGGACCGATCCCTGCGATCTCGATGCAGGACGTGTTCTTCAAGAGCCTGCGCGAACATCCGGACCCTGTCGTCAACGACATCGTCGAGGCGCGGATCGCAGTCAAATCTGCGCAGCTGGAAACACGTTCGCGAGCGCTGTCCGAACGCGCGCGCGTGAACAAGGCGTTCCCGGTGTACCTGCGTCCCTACGGGGCTCATACCCTGCGCTGGTCAGGGGGTGACAAGGTCAACCCGCAGAACCTCGACAAAAAATCCGGCATCCGCGCAGCGCTGGTCGCGCCGGATGGGTATCTGCTGAACATCGCTGACTCGTCACAGATCGAAGCACGCATGAACGCCTGGTTCAATGGCCAGGCCGATGTGCTCGCGATCTTTGCGCGAGGGGGCGACGTGTACAAGTACACGGCTGCGCGCGCGATCTACCAAAAGGCCGTTGAGGAGATCACAAAGGACGAGCGCTTCGTCGGCAAGACCTGCGTGCTGGGTCTCGGCTACGGCATGGGAGCGCTGAAGTTCAAGCACACACTGAAGATCGGGCAGTTCGGCCCGCCAGTCGACATGGACCTCGATGAGTGCCATGCGATCGTAGACAGCTGGCGTGCGACGAACGCGTTCATCGTGAACGGCTGGGCGACAGTCAACAAGCTGGCGCTGGCTGCGTTCCTCGGTAACAACACCTTCGAGCACGGTTGCATCGTGTTCGAGGGGTACAAGGGTACCGGCTACATCCACGTGCCGAACGGCATGTACCTCAAGTATGAGAAGCCGCATTATTCAGAAGAAGGAGATTTCGTACATGTAACCCGTCTTGGTGCACGCAAGCTCTATGGTGGAATCCTCATGGAGAACATCATTCAGTGCCTTGCTCGTAACGTGATCGCAGAACAGATGCTTCGCATTCAGGCCGAGCTTCCGACACGCATCGGGACCTGTACACACGACGAAGTGGTGGGCGTCACCCGTGCCGATCTCGCCGCGCACGTGCAAGAACAGTTCATCAAAATCATGTCGTGGGCACCTCCGTGGGCAGCAGGACTGCCGCTTGGGGCGGAGGGCAAAGTCTCGAAGGAGTACTCGAAGTGATTTCGGACGTGCTCTACGAGAAGCTGCATACCCTGATTAATTGGATCGCGCAACGCGCGTACAAGATGGGGTATGCAGACGCGAAACAACGCCGCCCAATGGATTTGGGCAGCGTCAAGATTTCTCGGCTTGATGTTAGGAAGATCAAATGAAAATTTCGACTATTGAACTTGCTCGCGCAGATTTGCAGCAGCTCGTGAGGGACATCCAGACCCCTGAACTGAAGCCGTTCCTGCGTCCCTGCTTGCATGCTGCATTGGCCTCTCTCGACTTCGATGAGGCGCACATCCAGGCGGCGTTGAACGAGCTGTTCGTGCATTCGGTGCATTGATGGCCAAGTCCCTCGGTGCCCTTGCAGATGAGCTGTACGCGCTCCGTGAACAGAAGGGGGAGCTGAGCGCTCAGCTCCGCCTCCTGACCCAGGAGGAGACCAAGATCGAGGAAGAGATGCTGGCTGCTATGGCCAAGCAGGACATCACGCAAGTGCGTGGCCGCGTCTCTACGATCTCAGTGTCGAAGTCGAAAGTGCCCCACGTAGTAGACTGGGCCGCACTTCACAAGTATATTCAGCGCCACGGCGCGCTGCAGCTCTTGCAGCGTCGTGTGTCAGTAGAGGCATACCGCGAACTCCTGAACGACGGCATGACGCCGCCTGGCATCCAGGAGTTCGAAAAAGTCACTCTCAACGTCAGGAAAATCTAATGGACAAGAAGCCCAATCAGGCCATGGCGCGTCGCCAGAGCCTGGAAGAGATCGACAAGCAGCTCGCCACCGAAGCTGACACGATCAAGAGCACCATCGGTCGCCCCACCGGCCGCAAGATCACGGTGAAGAACCGCCAGTTCATCCTGCCGGATGGCACGATCCTCGGCGACAACTTCGACGCGATCATCATCGAGTACATCTCGGTCAACCGCTTCTACGTCGGGCAGTACAGCCCGAGCACGCCGCAGCCGCCTGCGTGCTACGCGATGAACAAGAACATCGACCTGATGGCTCCGCCGGACGACGTGCCGGAGAAGCAGGCCGAGGCGTGCAAGGTGTGCCCGCAGAACGCGTGGGGCTCCGACCCGCGTGGTGGTAACGGCAAGGCGTGCAAGAACTGCCGCGACATCGTGCTGGTGCTGCCGGCGAACGCCGCGGACGAGGACCCGCCGCTCTACTTCATGAGCGTGTCGCCCACGGGCATCAAGAACTTCGATGCCTGCGTGGCGCGTGTGCTGCGCGACGCCGGCGGCCCGATCATCAAGGCAGTCACGAACATCTCGCTGGCGGACACCGAGTACGCCCAGCTGGTGTTCGACCCGGTGGGACTCAACGAGTATCTCCCGGAGCTGGTACCCCACCGCGAGCGCGCGCTCGAAATCCTGTTTACGCCGCCGGATACCTCGTCGTTCCAGAAAGTTCCAGCCACGCCTGCGCGACAAGCACCGGGTGCGACGCGGCGTCGCTAATACATCCTAGGAGAAGTACATGGCTGAAAGTGCAATCGACCGCCCGCGTGGCGGTGGTAACTGGGCATCGAAGACGGCGACGCGTGCAGCGCCGCCGCCGGCTCCGGCTCCGGTAGCGGAGCCGCAAGAAGTGGAGGAAGCCGAAGTAGCAGCGGAAACGCCGGCTGTAGAAGTAGCAGCGCCGAAGCGTCGTCCGGGTCGCCCGAAGGCAGACCCCAACGCCCCGAAGAAGCCGATGAAGCGCAAGGCGAAAGCGAAGGCGTTCGACATCACGGGCATCACCAGCGGCTTGCAGAAGCAGCTCGCCCAGGTGGAGACGCAGCTCGCTACGCTGGAGAAGGACCACCAGCGCGAGTCGACGCGGCTGCAGCAGACGCTGGACAAGGTGTCGAGCGACATCGAAGCAGAAGCCGCGGCGTACGAGTCCGGCAAGGCCGCACTCGAAGACCTCGTGACGAAGCTCCGGGCTGCCGTCGGCGGCTGATGAAACCAGAGGCGCGCTTCGTGGCTCGGGTGAACCGCCGGTTACCAGCCGGCGTGTTTCATCAGAGCATGGCGTTCACCATGTCGAATGGCACGCCAGATCAGTACTACGATGGTCCGAAGCGCGACCTGTGGGTTGAGTACAAGTATCTGCCGCTGGTGCCCAAGCGCACGTTCGCAATGGGACTTAGTCAGCTGCAGTACGAATGGCTTGCACGCCGTCGTCTGATCGGCGGCAATGCCTGGGTGATCGTGGGCCATCCCGACGGTGGCTACGTGTTCGACCACTGGCGGGTGCTCCCTCAGCCGCGGGAGCGTGTAGACGTAATACAGCTGCGTAGCTTCAGCATGGACGAGCTGGTGGTACATCTTTGCGAGTATCTCGGGTATGAGAACCGCGCTTACGTGGCGAAGAGTTAAAGCAGTGGTAATCGCTTTGCACAACCTGGTCATCCTGGTGGAACTAATGCGGCGTCAAGGAGGCGGGCCGTGGCGTCGCCGGTAATAAAGAAGAGCGCGGTAGCCCGCATCGAAGCAGCTGAGCGCGCTGGCTATCGTTTCGTGCGTGCTGAGCCGGGGAGCAAGCACATTCGGTTAGTGTTCGCCGCAGCGGATGGGATGGAATTCTTCGTTCCTTCGCCTGGCGGTAGCAGTAGCGCAGATACAAGGGGTGTGCGAAACTTTGTGGCGCAGGCTCGAAGGGCCGAGCAAGAGCTACGACAGCGGAGGGCAAAGTGAAGACAGTCGCACGTGTATTGTTACGGTTTGGTGTGTTTTACACCCTGATATTCGCCGGAGCGTTACTCATGGCGGCAGTGCTTCCCAAGGGAGCAAGCGATACTTGTCCTCGGCCACTGCATATCATTTTGCCGAATGGCAGCACCGTGGATACCGATTTGGTGCAATACGATCTTCCTGATAGTTTCAACACACGACATAACTGTACGTTCATGGGTGGGTTTGAGTGATAAGGCACGAACATTTCGCCAAGGTGCTAGCCGAAAGCAACGCTGTCATAGCAGAAGCAGTGGCTGGAGCAACTGATACAGCTTTGGAAATTGCTCTTGCTTCGACGTACGAGCTGGTTCGAATCATCGAACTTGAACAGCGCCGCCGCGCGCAGCTGAATACCGCAGGGCCTGGCTCCAAGTGAGCCCTTATCTCCCCGCTGAAATACGCGGGGAGTTTTTTCTGGGGAAACGTCATGGCGTTAGTCATGCGCTGGCACAAATACCCAAACAACGCTTTGCGCTGGATACCAGTGCAAATACATTGCCGCAATGGGCGCGTGGAACTGTGGGAACGCAAGGAAGAGCCGACGCTCATGTTTGAGGGCACAGCGGCCCTCTTCAAATCGCTGATCGACCGTGACTACATAAGGGACGTCTGATGGACCACTGGATCGCTCTCCGGAGCGGCAAGCGCTTCTATTACGAGCACCCCGAGGCAGACAGCATCGACCTCGACGACATTGCGCACTCACTCTCGCTGCAGTGTCGTTTCGCAGGTCAAGTCGAAGTGCACTGGTCGGTTGCACAGCACTCGCTGCTCGTCGCCGACATGGTCCCTCCGCACCTACGTCTCCAGGCCCTGCTGCACGACGCTACTGAGGCGTACGTCGTCGACCTGCCCTCTCCTCTCAAGCACCTGCTCCCGGCATATCGGGACTACGAGGCGCTAGCGTGGAAAGCGATCTGCCAGCGGTTCGATTTGCCGCAGGAGCTGGACCCGCTGGTGAAGGAGGCTGACCAGATGGCGTGCGTGTACGAGCACTTCGCCTTGTTCCCGCATCCGAGCTACTGGGACTACTACCCCAAGCCCGATGCATTGGAAACGGCGAAATGGGTGAAGCGGATTGTCAGTGAAGCCAGCGAAGGTACCTGGATAGAAAAAGTCGAAGCCAAGTACCACGCAGCGGTACGCGACGCGTTGGCGGCGCGTACACCATGAGCGCGCATACGCCGGAGCCGTGGATCGCGTTGCCGTTCGGAGACTGCGCCTATGAGGTTATGGCGCCCGACGGTACGGTAATCGCCGTGATTGACGGCGCTCCGGATGAATCCGCGGTCTTGGAAGCCAACGCCCGCCTCATCGCCGCCGCGCCCGAGTTGCTCGCGGCGCTGCGCGAGGCCGTCACATCACTGGAATACGCTGTCGCGGCATTGCAGGCGCCCGAACGATGCGCGATGCGCGAAAACATCGCCGACGCCCGCGCCGCAATCGCCAAAGCGGAGGGTCGGGCATGACCAGCTTCAGCGGATCGTTCAAGGCCGAACGAATGAACGTGCGTAACCCCCACTACATCTACACGATCGATGGCAAGTACGTTTCTACGCGTGATCTGCTGCATGAGGCAACGGCTCGTGATGTTTGCAAGAGCACCGTGCTACAGCGCCTCCACCGCGGCGCGCGCACACGCGTTGAGTTGTTCGCTCCGCCGCACACAATGCCGTTCGAGACTCGTGGCCCTGCGATCGCGGACATTGCTGCCCCCCAGCACCAGCGCCCCCGCAGGACGAACGACTCAGGGACTGGGTACAAGTGTTGGAAGATCGAGGGCAAGTGGTACTCCTCGAAGCAACTTGCCGCCGGCTGCCCGGATGTGAAGCGCGCTACGGTGCTCGCTCGTGCCAAAGCCGGCGCGACGACATGGACTGAGCTGCGTGCTCCGCTGCGTGTCCCGGTGAAAGCTCCTCCAGCTCCTCCCGAATACTTCGAGGTTGAAGGGCAGCAGTACACCATCACTGAAGTGGCCGCGCGCGCGAAGATCAACGAGTCCCTGGCAGGGAAACGGTTACGACGCGGTGTGAATACGTGGCAGGCGCTGTCTGCCGCGGCGAAGACGAAACCCGAATACACCAAACCGAGGAAAGGCACATGATCCGTACTGGTTCCTACTACAACCCTGCAGCGCCCGGCTGGGGTGTGCTGGTAACGCCCGCGCAAGGCGGCAACGCAATCGTCGTCGGCGTGTACTACCACGAAGACGGCGGTCGCGCGAAGTGGCTCGTCGGCAGTGGCCCGGCTGACAGCCACACGTTCGACTTGTTCGAGACGACGTGCATCGGGTTCCCGAGCATCGCACCGGTCACGACGCGGTTCGGCACGATCAACTTCGTGGCGAGTGACTTCGGGACGCAGTACGAAGTGACGATCGCCGACGAGCGCCTCCAGGTCTCACCGCCGCCTCCGCAGTGGAAGGCACAGATGGTGCTGCTGTGAACAGCCGTACCGGCGAAGAGCTGTACGACGAGCACTTCCCATGAAAAGCAAGCGCTACACCCTGACACCGCAGGAGCGAGATAACGTGCTCGCAGCCCTGCGCCTGTGGCAGTCGGTCCTGACGGGGCGCGAGTACATCGATCCCATGCACGTGGCCGACCTCAAGAGAATCTCGGAGTACACGCAGCCTCCGATGGATGCCGACGGCATCGACGCGCTCTGCGAGAAACTCAACAAGTAGGAGAGGCACATGCTTTTGTGGACTCTGATCAGCGCCGGTGTCGGCGTTGCGCTTCTGGCAATCATTGCACTGGTCGTCGTCAACCTTCGTCGCGTCGTTCCGACAAACGAAGTGCACATCGTCCAGACTCGCAACGACACGACTTCGTACGGCAAGGGGATGGAAAGCGGCAACACGTACTACGAGTGGCCGTCGTGGCTGCCGATCTGGGGCCTGACCAAGATGGTCATGCCGGTCTCGGTATTCGACATCAAGCTCAGTGGCTACGAAGCGTACGACAAGGAACGCGTACCGTTCGTGGTTGACGTGGTGGCGTTTTTCCGCATCCACGACTCGAACACCGCCGCGCAACGCGTCGCCAGCTTTCCGGAGTTGCGCGAGCAGCTGACCAACGTCGTGCAAGGCGCGATCCGCACCGTGCTGGCGAAGCACGACATCAACCACATCATGGTCGATCGCGCGCAGTTCAGCACAGTGTTCACCGATGAAGTCGAGACCCAGCTCAAGAACTGGGGTGTCGAACCGGTGAAGAACATCGAGCTGATGGACATCCGCGACGCCGGCAAGTCGGCTGTGATCCACAGCATCATGGCGATCCGTACGTCGGCCATCGAGATGGAGAGCCGTACGGCGGTGGCGACGAACCACAAGCTTGCGCAGATCGCCGAGGTCGAGGCGCAGCGCGAAGTCGATCTGCAGCAGCTGCAGGCGCAGCAGCGCGTCGGTGAGCGCCAGGCCGAGAAGGAGCGCATGGTCGGCATCTCCCAGCAGCAGGCGACGCAGGCGGTTGCAGAGCAGGCTCGCGTGACGCGCGAGAAGGAGATGGCCGTGCTGCAGGTCGAGACCGTGCAGCAGGCCGAGATCACGAAGCAGGAGCAGATCATCGTCGCCGAGCAGAACGCTCGTACTGCCGTCGTCACGGCCGAAGCCGAGAAGGCGAAGACCGTGCTGGTGGCCGAGGGCAAGCGCGACGCGAAGCTGCGCGAGGCCGAGGGCATCAAGGCCGAGGGTACGGCGCACGCCGACGCCCGCAAGGCCATGGAGCTGGCACCCGTCGCCGCGCAGATCGAGCTGGCAAAGGAGATCGGTGCGAACCAGCCGTACCAGCAGTACTTGCTGACCCTCAAGCAGATCGAGGTCGCTGGCGAGGTCGGCAAGGAGCAGGCCGCGGCGCTGGAGCAGGCCGACGTGAAGATCATCACGAACGCCGGGTCGCCGGTCGAAGGGATGCGGAACGTGATGGACCTGTTCTCGCCGCGCGGCGGTACGGCGCTCGGCGGCATGCTCGAAGCGTTCGTGCAGACGGACACCGGTAAGCGCGTGGTCGAGAAGATGACTGAGGAGAAGGCGTGAGCACGGTACGGGTACAATCGATCTTTGAGACCGACCACTACTTCGAGGACGCTGAGTTCTCAGTACGCGACGGGTGCCTGGTTATCACCAGGCACACGGCGTTGATTGCGCTGTTCGCCCCGAAGAAGTGGGTTGCTGTCGCAACGCTGGACGAGGAGGAAGCTGAATGAGCCGCCGCGGTCCCACCACCGTCAGTCTCTCGCCCGCGCGTTGGAAGTACATAAAGGCCCTGCGGCCGAGCAACCCGCGGCGCGTGCCATACACCGGTACGTGCCTGCGCACCGGTGCCCGGGCCAGGAAACTGGCGCAAGCAGAGCGGCGTGATGCGCGGCGCCGTTTCCTCCGTGAAACGAAGCCCCTCGGCCGGCACCTCGGGTTCTGGCACCGGCTCGATCGCGTCGAGGTCGCGCTCAGCGCCACCCTCCAGAACTAACTTCTGGGCCCTTCGGGGCCCTTTCTTTTGTCGCTGCCTGTAAAATACGGCAGACTCCCGGAGACCACCATGCCCTACACCTCGTACGAAATCCTCACGGCGTTCAGCCAGTCGGAACTGAACGAGCTGATCGCCGCGGCGATCGCCGACGACAAGCAGCCGGTCGACGGTTCTTTCAGCGTCGAGCGCCTGGCCGGCGGCCAGTTCTTCTTCAGTGTCGCTGTCGCTGAAGGCGAGAACGGCAGCTTCGACCTCACGGCTGCGAACTTCAACATCGCAGGCGACCTGGCGGTCGGTGACGATGTCTCTGCTGGCGGCGATGTCGCTGCCGAGGGCGCCTTCAAGGCCGGCCCTGACGCCAACGTCCTTTCGAATCTGAAGTACGTGACGGCCACGCTCGACGCCGCGACGCTCGACGGCGCCGGTCAGGTCGAGATCGTGGCAGTGGGTACGGTGAACTTCGCTGTCCGCGAGATCATCCTGCTCGGCGGCGGAACGAACTTCGGCGCCGGCGGCAACCGCACCATCGTCATCACCGACGGCACGAACGTGTTCACCACGATCCCGAACGCCTCGATGGAGACCGCTCCGGCCGTGGCGAACCGCTGGGGCTCGACGCCGGTTCCGTTCACCGCAGACGCGGGCAACAAGGTGTTCTCCGGCAGCTCGCTCTATGCGGAGTACGCCGGCGGCACGACGGACCACGGTGGCGCTGGCTCGATCGACGTAGTGCTCCTGATCGAGTTCATGGCCTTCCAGGAGTAATCACAAGGGCCCTTCGGGGCCCTTCTTCTTTGCGGCTTCCTGGCGTGCTACCTGCCACGTCGTGGCCAGTGCTGTCACTGCCTGCCCGCAGATCACGGCCCACACCGTTGCGAGTGTCACGGTGACCCAGTGCGCCGGCTCGATCTGGTCCAGCACGACGAGGCCGCAGCTGGCCGCGAACACGATCAGCCCGAAGCCTGCGTTGATCAGTTTGTCTGTCACTTCCTATACCTCATGCTGATGTAGCCGTTGCCCGATTTCGGGTCGTGTTCGATCGCTGCCAGCACGGCTGTGACGGCGCCAGCGCCAGCGTACATCGCCCCCTTCGCTACGTCCTCCCCCGAGCCGATCGCTGCGTACGAGCCTTCCACGGGCGTGCGTACCAGTACCCCGTTGACCACGTCCCAGTCCTGCAGCTGTCCGCCCTCGGCAGCCAGAATCTCAATGCCTCGGGTCGCAGGGGCGCGGCCGCGCATCCCGCCTGCTACCCACTCGAAGAAACGCATCATCTTCGTGTAGTCGCCCGCCACCCCGACGATGAGCGAGCCGTAGCGCCGCAGCTTTGGGGCAGAGACCTGCGCGTACTCACCGCCCTTGTCGCAGCGGCGGTCAGCGGCGATCACGCCCCGGGTAGCGGCGATCGTCGTCACTTGTCGAGGTAGCTCCAGTCCTTGCCCGGGTACCGTGCGTTCATGTACGGCACCAGTTTCTCGCCAGTGTAGCGCTCGCACAGGTAGCGCAAGTTCAGCTCCATGATGTCGTAGCCGCCGTCGCGCACGTCGTTGAGCACGAGCGTGCCACGCCACTCGTTGTTGCGCTGGCGCCGGTACTCCTCCTGGTGCAGGTAGCAGCTGCCGGCGACGACGCCGTAGATCGTGCACCCGACCGGCAGCGGGCGTCGGTGCGTCAGCAGCCCCTGCTCATGCCCGCACACGAACGACGCGCCGATCTTGTTGATGCGGTTGTCCATCGTCCCGCCGATCGGAAACCGTGACTTCTCGGACTGGAAGTAGTGCGTGTAGTTGATGCCGTCGCGCTGGATCACCTTGAGGAACGGGTGGCGTACAAACCCCATGCGCGTGATGTTGAGGTCGTCGTCGCGGATCGTGCCGGCCCACTTCGGGTCCTGCTCTACCGCGCGCCGCACACGATCTTCGTGGTTCCCGTCGAGGTAGTCGAGCTGCGGCTCCCAGCGCTTCAGATGCTGGCGCCTGAGGCGCTCGATCTCCGCGTGGATCGGTCTGGCTAAGCGCTCGAACGCCTCGTTGAACGCCTCCACGTCAGCCTCGTAGCGCGCACCTTCGCGGCTGAGGGACCCGGGGGCGTCGTAGAACGAGAGCGACGGGAAGTCCGCCCCGTCGCCCAGCACGATCACGTTCGTCGGCTTGCGTCGCACGATGTCCTGCGCGATCCAGTCGATGTGGTCGGTCGGCACTCCAGGTTTTATCTGGAGGTCGGGCAAAACATAATGCTTTCTCACTTCGCACCTCTCGCACGCATGTAAGAGGAGATTGCCTCAAGGTCTGCTAGCGATAAATCCCCCTTCATGCGGTTCGCCCGCCGTGAAATAACTGCTACGTTTCCAGGAACGTATCCACGGGTGTTGTCAATCCTGTCCAAGGAAGCTCCGTTAGCAGCCGACGCAGTAAGGATCGAGATTTCATTACCGAGAATCGGGCAATGCGTCGGAACCACCACATCTCCTACTTGGATAGTGAATTCAACTCCTGTCTTGCGTGCACGCGACTGTGCAACCTTCCATAAGTAACGCGCAGGGTCAGCCCTATACTGCGAGGCCCTCGTGGTTTTTTCGTACCGGCGATTAGCCTCGCGATGTGCCTGCGGATTTTGTTTCTGTCTTGCGGCTGCCTGCGCATTGCGCCGCTTCCTATTCTGTACGTGGTATTCACGAAAATAGCCCCGCACTTCTTCAGGATTCTGCCAATTAGTTGTGCTCATGGGAACAGCTGGTCCAGCTGCCGCTGCAGGTCGTGGACGGTACCGTCGTTCTTGATCTTGATGTCGACCAGGCTCGGACTGACGCCACGCTCGCTCGCGTGCGCATCGTCACCAGCAGTGCCGGGGCGCTCGATCTGGATGACCATCCCGCCGCGGTTCTGCACGTACGCCGCTTCGTTGTCGAAGCGCAGGTCCGTGATCACCGTCTCGCCCTTGAGGCGCGCGTCCAGCGCGTTGACCCAGATGTTCGGCGTGAACTGCCGCGCGATCTCGGTGCCGACGTACTGCATGAACTCGCGCGGCGTGCGTCCTTCGAGGATTGGGTGCGGGTCCTCCTTGATTCGCTCCAGCTGGTCGAGCGTGCACTGAAGGATGTCGCACATGAACCGCCTGATCGGCGCAGCAAAAGAGTCGATGAACAGCTCTTGCGTCGCTGCGATGTAGCGGCCGGCAGTGTCCTTGCCGGCTCGCTTTTTACCTGTGATCCCTACTAACATCGGATGTCTCCTGCGAGAGCGCGTCGAACAAAGTGAGCAAGTGCGCCATGTCGTAGCACGACAAGACTACAAGCGGGAGCTTGCGCCCCACTGCCTGTTGCACCTGAGCCCGAACGCGCCCGAGGGCGTCGTTCGGTTCGATCACAGATCGCGCAGCCCCCTGGGGGCCAGGGGGCGTGCCGGCTGCGACATGCCGCGCTTCTTGCGGCGCTGGTACGCCTCCTCAGCCTCCTGCGTGTTGCGGGAGTTCGGCGTATCGCCGTAGCTCTCCATGAGGCGGATGCGGTCCTTCGTGCGCATGAGCGCGTCCGGATCACCGCCGTACCGATCGGCGACATCAGCCGCCAGCTTCAACTTGTCACGAATTCCCATTGGAAGAGTTCCTTGCGTCGAAAATTGCGCCGAGCCGGCCCGAGAGCCGCGCCATTGAAAGGTCCCGCAGTCCTGCTTGCCGCTCCAGCCGTCCACTCAACTGACTCGTCGCCGCGTCGCGGCGCGTGAACGCAGCACCCGACGCAGCGCTCTGGTTTCCGAGCCGCTCGCTGAGTGCGTCGAGACGTGCACGGCGACGGTCTACCTGCTGCTCCAAGCGCTGGCCGAGCTGCGCGAGCTGCGAGGTGCGTGTGTTCGACAGCGTGCGCAGGGAGTCCCCCGCGCGCTGGAACGACACCTCTCGCTTCGCTGACAGCTCATCCAGCGTCGTCATCACCAGTCCTCGTACAGCCCACTACCGGGCAGGGCTTCAACAGCTACACGAGACCACGGCTTGTCGCCGTAGAAATCACGCGACTGCGCCACCGTAGGACCGAGGAACGAAGCGCCCGGAATCGAGCCATAGTTTACGTCGTTCACTGCGTCTGCGACGTATTCACGCGGGCCCAACAGACCGGCGCGCTTCGTCGCGTGGCCCATGTATTCGAGCGGGCCCCACTCCTCGCGTCGCGGGTCGCCCTCCGGCCCGTGCTGCAGTGCCTCGCGCAGCAGCTCAGCCACGAGCATCACCGGGGCGTACATCATCGCGACCAGCAACGGGTTGACGTTGCCCTCGCGAAGCTCGTGCTTCACGCGCTTGAGGATCGTCTCGTTGAACGCGTACATGAACGCCTTGTACTGCGAGAACAGCATGTAGTTCGGGTCGCTCATCCACAGAGGACGCTGACTCGCGTTCGGGCGGAGAATCGCCTCGTCTACCCAGCGCGCGAGCGCGTTGCGTACGCGAGTCTCCGCGCCCGGGTCGATGTCACGCAGCTTCACGTAGCCGTTGCCGTCATCCTGCACATCGCCGGGCTCCAGGCCCAGCTCCTGCATGTACCGCTTCGAGGTCGGCGAGATACCGTCCGCGTGGCGCAACAGGAAGCGCTGTGCCGAAGCGAAAGCAGCGACGCGCGTCGCCCGGGTCCACTGCGTGAGACCGATCGCCTTGAAGAACGTGTCGGACACAGCGCGCGCGCCGCGGGTCAGGTGCAGACCGCCGTATGCCATCGCGAGTGCTTCGTTCGATACCGCAGTCTCAACGAGACCGAAGTCTTCGGCGAGCTGCTTCAGTTCCGGCATGCTGTTCTTGCCGAGCGCGCGGAAGCTGTCGCGCATTGCGCGGAACGCCTCGAACGCGTTGCCAGAGCGGATGCCGACGCCGAGCGGGTCGACCAGCGACGACAGTGTCGCGAGCGCGAGCGTGCGCACGTTCTGGTACACCGACAGGTAGCCAGACCACTGACGCACCTTCGCGGCGCGCTCCTTCGCTTGGAGCATGCGCTTCTCGGGGGTGAGCGCGGGACCATACGGCTTGCCGCGCACAGCGTCGACGGCGTTGAACATGTACTGCCACGGCGTCGCAAGCGACAGGCCGAACGAGCCCATCATCGCGTCGACGTACTTCGTCGCAAACTCCAGGTCTTCCTTTTTCGCGCCCTGCTGCTGCGCTTCGAGCAGCACCTGCTCCAGCGACTGGTCCTTGAAGCGGCGCGTGTACTCCGAACGCTTGACCGCGTGTTCGACGTAGCGAGCCACGACGTACGCGAGGTTCTGCTCCTGCAGCTTGCCGAACGCAATGCGATCCTCAGGTGTGGCAGCGTTGCCACGCATGAAGTCCATCACCTGCTCATTCATTTCGCGGAACGACGGCTGCGAGCCCTGCGACCACTCGGGCAGCGCGGCGCTGTCGCCGTCGCCGAGCGCCATGCCCCAGAACACGTCGACGAGTTCGACCGGCTTCATCGACAGCACGCGCGCCTTGCTCTCCTTCGTCTTCGAGAGCTTGGCGAGCTTCGTGCGCATCCGGCCGATGAAGTGCGGCTGGCCGAACAGCTTGTAGAACTCTCCCTTGCGCTTGACCAGCTCCTCGGCGGGCAGCATCACGATCGGGTAAAACGAGTTCTTCTTCTCGAACTCAACGCCCGCGCCCTGCGTGTAGTCGTACAGGTCGTCGAACAGCTCGCGCAGCTTGGCCGCAGCTTCGCGCGCTTCGGTCGACACGAGGCCGGGCTTCTTGACGCCCTGCAACACATCGCGCGCCTCGGCGAGCTGGTCATGGTTGAGCGCTGCGATCGCGCGGCCCATTTTTGTATGGAAATGGCCAGCGTTCACGACGCGGGCCTGGAACACGCCGATGTCGTTCGTGCGGTCGCCGGTCTGCGGCTTCATGCGCATGGCAAGCCGCGTCAGCGCCGGGATGTCGCGCCCGCGGAGCTGCTCGTCGATACCGGTCGTGACCACGCGCTCGATAGCAGGCAGCCACGTGTTGTTGTACTTCTCGATGAGCTTGCCGTACAGGCGTCCCGGCGCACTCTTCGCCAGCTCTGCGTACACGCTGTACGACTGGTTCGTCTTGCCCGCCATCATGTCGATCAGCAGGCGCTTCGCGTAGTCGGTGTTCGTGAGCAGCCCGAAGATGCGCGCGTAGTCGTTCTTGAGCTTCTCGAACGGCTCCTGCGCTTCGTCGATGTTCAGCAACTCTGCCTGCCACAGCGCGTAGCCGTGCGCGATGCGTGCCTCGTTGCCGAGCGCCGGGTCGTCGATCTCAGCGAGCGCAGCAGTGTCGCCCTTGAGCAGCTTGCGCAGATCGGCGACGACGCCCGGCTCGTTGAACAGGCGCTTGAGCACCGCGCGATGCGCGCGGCTCAAGCCACGGAACATCTCGCGCAGCGACGCGTTGGCTGCCGGCGAGAACGGGTTTACCGTACCGGCGAGCGTCGCGTTGGCCTGCTCCTGCTGCACGCCCTGGGGCGGAGGGACGCCGGGGTTCGCGCTCGCTACGGTGTGAGCAGTCTGCGCGCGCTTGCGCGCCTCAGCCGTCGCGATGAGGCTGTCGACGAATTCCTTCACCGACTTATCGGGCAAGCCGTCCTTCAGCAAGCGGTACAGCGAACGCAGCGTCTCAGCTACTTGCGAGAAGAACTTGCCCACCACACCCTGCGCCTTGCGATTCGTCTGCAACGCGCGCGCGACATGGTCGGCGAAATACTCCTCCATGTGGAGGAGGTACATCGTTTGCTCTGCCGACAGCTCGTCGAGCGAGCGGCGGTCGTGCTTCAGCAGCTCACCAAGGTCGATCGTCGCGCGTGATGCGCGAGCCTCGCCGGCTGTCATCCCCTTCGTGTTCTCCATCCACTTCAAGAAGTCGTCGGTAATCGCCTCGCGCTGCGCCTGCGTCGCGCTGTCCCACTTCTCGAAGTACACAAGGTGCCCGATCTCATGCGAAAGCGTCGACAGTGCCTGCGTCGACTTGAGCCTCGGGTTGACGTGGATCGTCGCCTTACCGGTCTTCTCGTCGAACGACATGTAGCCGAACCACGCGCCTGTGTGCCCCGGCGGACGATCGTTCGTCACCGTGATCTCTGAGTCGAGGCCCAGCAGGGCCGCGAGTTCGTCTGTTACTGCCTGAAGCTTGGCGACCGTCGGCGCCTCGTCGTTCTTCGACAGGATGTCGGCCACCGCACGGCGCAGCGTGCGCTCGTCTTCGGGGCCCTTACTGAAACGGCTCTTGCCGAGCAGCGGCTTACCTTCAATCCTGACTACAGGCACCGCAGGCGCTGACGGCTTAGCGCCCGGAGGCGGAGTAGGCGACTTGATTGTGAACGGGCTAGTACGCGGAGTTTCACCAGCGCTTTCACTGCGCGCCTGCCGCTTCTCGCGCTCATACTTCTCCTCGGCGTCTTTCTCGATCTGCGCCTGGCGCTCCATGTGCGCCTCTTTCTCCGGCGCAGCCGCTTTGCGCGACTCGACGCCAGCGTCCCGGTTCTGCGCACGCTCTTCCGGCTTAGCGCGGCGTGGGTCCGGCTTAGCGCGGCGTGGGTCGATACGCGGGCTGGTCGCACGAGCCTTCTCACCCTGCGGTACGCGCTGCACCGGACCCTCACCGCTCCATGCGTTCTCCCGGTTCTTCGGTGTGTCGTACTCGCCCTCCGGCAGCTTGCCCACGCCGCCCTCAGAGCGGATCGGGAGGTTCGGGTCGCGCCCAGCCAGCTCCTGCTGCAGCAGCGCGAGCATGCGCTGATCCTCATCGAGGAACGGAGCGGCGCCACCGTTCGGGTCGCGGTCGGGAATCTTCACGCCGCGCTTCTCCAGCGTAGCGATCTGCTCCTGGAGCTGCGGGGTGGAGAGGTTCACGTGCGTGCGCTGCTCGTTACCTGCGAGCGCCTTGTCGAACCCCTGCAGTTCCTGGTTCCCTTCGAGCTGCGGAACACCGAAACGCGCGTCCTGCAACGGCGCGCCGCTGCGGAAGTCCAGCTCCGGCTTCGTCTCGATAACGCCCGACGCGTCGCTGCGATCTTCTGCGAACGTCGGCGGCAGTGCGCCGCGCGGTCCGTTCTCCGCGCGGGACTCCGGAGTGATTTCCGGGCGCTTCTCCATCAGCGCGAAGTCAGGGAGCGACGGCTTCAAGTCACCGAGCGTCACGACTGCCTTCGATCCGTCGGGGCGCTTGCTCACCGAGACGATGAGGTCGTCATTGAGCGCTCGCGGGTCGACCTTGTAGCCCTGCTCCTGAAGCGAGGCAATCACTTCCGAGAACGCCGCGGCAGTGCGCTGCAGGTTCTCCGGCAGCGACACACCCTGCGCCTGCGTCAGCTCGACGCCGCGCTCCAGCATCGAGCGCTGCACCTGCGACACCAGCTGCGGGAGCGAGAGGTCGAACGACTTCCGCTCGGGGCGGCCGTCCTTCCCGATCTTCCGCGTCTCCTTGCTCACGCGCAGCGAGCCGCGCGGCGGCGGGAACTGTGCGTACGGCAGCTTGTCGAGCTTGTCGAGGTCGCCGTTCGTCAATTCCAGCGCGCGCTGCTGCGCTTCCTCTGGCGTGTAGCCGAGGAGCGCGGTCTCCGCTTCGACGATCGACTTCGCGGTGCGCACTTCGCGACCAGCAGCACCGGGACGGAAGTTCGGGTCGACCGGCGCAACAGCACCTTTCCCGCGCCCGACCTTTACATCGGCGACGCCACTGCGATTATCGGGCGCGTCGCGGACAGCGCGCTTCTCTTTTTCGACCTGCTCACGCTGGGCGAAGAAGTCGCCGAGCATATCCTGCATGCCGCCGCGCCAGCCCTGGCCGCGCTGCGACATTGCTACGTCCGTACGCTGGAGCAGGCGCAGCTCAGCAGGGCTGAATTTTTTTCCTGTCTTGCGCGCCTGCTCGACGAACGAGTCGCGGTTCGTAATGTACGCAGCGCGCATCGGGCCGCGCTCTTCCTCCGAAACCTTCGCTGCCTCTTTGCGCACGTTCGCGTTGTGATAGTGCCGCTTCGTAAAAAGCTTGTCGATCGTATCCGCCGTGCGGTTGAACAGGTCGTCGTTGGTCTGCAGCACCGACTGCGGATCGAAGAACTTGCGCAGCACGAAGTTGCGCAGCGCGCGCGGGCGCTCCGCTTCCGGCAGCTTGTTGATCTCCGTCTCGATGAAGTTCTTGTGCAGACCAGCGTCGCCCTGCTCAATCTCGCCGTCGAAGTAGTTGCCGAGATCAACGTCAGCAGCGCCCTGAACATCGGAGTCGTCGAAGCTGTCGATGAGGTCGTCGATCTCGTGGTACTCGTCCGACAGCGGGCGCGAAGCACGTTCCTTTGCAGGAATTACTTCACCAGCCTTTACCTTAGGACGCGGGACTTTCGCGGCGATCTTGTTGAGAATGCCCTTCCCGTCGATGCTCGGTACGGACACGTTCGTACCGCCGCCGAGCAGACCACCCAGCGTGACGCCAGCAGCGGTCGACTCGATGTATTCACGGAACGCGTCCGGCGTCAGCAAACCGACATTACGGTTCACCCACTTGCGAGCACCGCGCTCAATGACCGTCTGCGCCAGCTCAGTAGAACCCTCCGCCAGCGCCTGCTTGCCGCCCTCCTTGAGCACGCGACCGAGCACGCCACGTACCGAGCGATCGAGTGCGGGCTTCGCGACGTTGAGCAGCCCGGACTTGCGCAGCAGCCGCAGCGTCGGGATAGCGTCGATACCACCAGCAACGAGCGCGCCTGCGCCGGCCTTTGCAATTCGCTCGCCGAGCGGGCCGCGCTCCGTGATCGCCTGTGCGTACGCGGTAGCGTCCTTCGCCGGGTCCGGCAGCTCCGCAGCCTCAGGCGCGAGCTGGCCGAACTCCGCCGCGACGGAAGCTGGCACAGCACCTGCAGCAGCACCAAGCCCTGCGGCCCTATTCAGCCGCGCCTGAGTATTCGGATCATGAAGAGCATCAGCAACGGCCTTCTCGACCGCCTGGCGGCGTGCGACGCGCTCGCCAGCGGGCACCGCGGCGCCAGCCGCTTCCGCACCTACCGTCTTCGCACCGACACGCTCGACGGCCTCCTTTTCCAGCTGCCGGAGCCCGCTACGGAGGGCGAGCTTCCCGCCAAGAGCGGAGGGCAGCACCGTCCCGGCAAGGTTTGGTAACTGCTGTGCGAACGTATTCGACACGTAGTCGCCGATCGACTCACGTCCCTGCCTTACACGCTCGAATGAACTGCGCGGGGCGACCTCAGCTGCAACATCCTGCAGCTGGCGAGCGCGTTCAAATGCGGCGGCAGCGTCGGGGCCAGAGTTGGTTACCAACGACCCCAGGCCGCGAAGGGCATATCCTTCCGCCTGGACGTTACGCCAGCCACTCTCAAGACCTCGCTCGAAATTTGTGGGCATGGCCTCGGTCGCAGCAACGACCGGGGCCCTTTCGTGTGCCTGTGCAAGGGCCGCCGCGTACTCTTCGTCGTTCAGGGTACGCAGGGACCGGCGGATGTCCGCCATGAATTACTCCACGTCGCGCAGGGAGGTGTTACGGTCTTCGTCGCCGAGCGAGTAGAGTACCCCAAGAAGCTCGGGATTGATGTTGAGTTCGCGCGCCGAACGCCGGAACACATTGCCGCGCGCATCGGTGCCCTCGAACGCTGGAGAATCGTACAAAAACGGAATGTAATCTACAGCGGACTCAACAAAATCCTTCTTGTAGGGACGTACGTTCGCGAACGACGCGAGGTCACTGCTACCACGGAAATCCGGCGACGCATCAACGTCCCCGGGGCGGAAGAAACTATCCAGTGTCGTGTTATTCCCGACCCGCCGATTGAGGTAGCTCGCCAGCTCGCCGCGCAGGGACTTGCCCAGATCAGACGTGAGGTTCGTGTCGCCGAGGCGACGCAGAACCTGCACGCGCGCAAGCAGCTGGCCCTCAGTGTCCCGCGGGTCGAGCTTCTCGACGGCCTTCGCTGTCAGGTCGTTCGCCTGCTTCGTGAAGTCGTTCGCCTCACCCGTGTCGAACTGACGCGCCTGCTCGGCGCGCGCAGCGTCCGCCGTACGAGCGCGGATCAGGTCGTCGCCGAGCGCCGCCGAGCCACCGCCGGCGCCGCGCTGCGCCACGAGGGAGCGCACCGAGGAGCCGGGCGCGGACTGCGACAGCTCCGAGGTCAGGAGGTACTGGTCGAGGTTGGCGTTGCCCGTGCCAGGCCGCCCGGTCATCATCGCCGTCTGCGCGTCGGCAGCCTGCTGGCCAGCGCGGCGCAGCGTGCCGGCGGCCTCCTTACGGGCCGCCACAGTGCGCGCGGCGCGGTCGTAGGTCGCGTCCTCGCCGAGGTTCAGGCCCTGCTCCAACTGCATCTCGCCGGCCGAGAGCGTGCCGCTCGTCGAAGGCTTCGTGTCAGCGGGCAGGGACGACGGGACGTAGTACTTCGGGCGCATGCCGCGCAGACCCTGGTCGTAGGCGTTGTCCGAGAACGAGCGCTCGCCGAACGCGCCCTTGCCCTCGTAGATGCCGTCGACCGACGACTGCTTGACGCCGTCCGGCAGTGCGGCCGGCGACGTGTCCACGACCGGCGGGACGGACTTCTTGGGGGCCGGGGGGCCCTTCGGCATGGCGCCGTCGTCGGCGTATGAGCCGAGCACCGGATATGCGAGAGTGGAGATAGTAGTACCGGCGGCAACGCCAACGGCCTTGCGCGCCTTGGAGGCGGTAGAGGCTGCCTGTGTCGCCTCCTGAACGAAGCGACTGCCGCGCGAAGCGACATCGGCGACCTTCGGGACAGCACTCAGCCCGCGCAGGCCCTGCGCGCCGCGGGTGGCCACGCCTGCGCCCGGGAGCGCCTCCAGCGAGCCGAGGACACCCTCGGTCGTGATCGGCTGGCGGAACTCAGCGGCGCGGTCAGCGAACCAGTCCCGCACCGGAGTAGCCGGGCGCGGCGACGGACGGCCGACCTCTTCCTCGCTTTCGAACGAATCCGGGGACGGAACCTCTACGTCGCGGAGGTCGTAGCCGGCCTTGTTACGGGTGAAGGGATCACGTGCCATCGCGGCGGAGCCTCTTGGTACTGGACTGCAATTGTACCCGAGACACCTGCTTCGCCTGTCGCTTGGCGCGCAGTTCGCGGGCGCGGTCTTCGCGCTTTTCACGCTCGTGTGCAGCCTGCACTTCGCGTGCGTACAACACCGTGCGGAGGGGCCCGAGGACCATGTCAAAACTCCGTGCTGTAGTTGACCGACTGGCTGCAGCCCTGCGAAGTAGAAGCCGAGTCGTTGATGGAAGCGTTGACGTTGATGGCTGACGTAGTGGCAGCCGCGAGATTCGAGTACACCTGTGCAGCCGTCTCTTTCGCGCGCAGCAAGAGGTTCACCGTGTTGAGGGCGTTCTCTTGGTTCGCGATGCCATTCTGAAGCGCGACCTGCGCCTCAGCCTTTGCGCCTTCGAGCAGCGCGAGTGCCTTGCGGATGATCGCCTCATTCCGGCTGATAGTCGCCTGCGTCGAAATCTGGTACGCCTCCAGCGTAGCGTTGTTGTTCGCAGCGACCGCAGTAATGCGCGTGCGCTCTGTTTCCAGCAGCGCGCGGTAACCCTCGACCTGGGCGAGGTACGCGCGGATGCGCAGCTCTTCCGCCTGCAGCTCGCCGCGATAGCGCTCGATCTTCACCTGCGCTTGCGCCGAGTAGCCCTGCACTGCGGCCGAGTACACTTCGGCGCGCGTCTTGTAGTTCTCCTGCACGAGCCCGTCGGCGCGGATCAGCTCAGCGAACGCCTGCACCTCAGCGCGGTTGCCGTCGATCTTCGCCGTCTCTGCTTCGACGCGAGCCTTGTACAAGTCGACGATGCTACGGCGGGCGTTGATCTTCGCGTTGTATCCATCGACGAGCGCGCGGTACACGCTGACGTTCGACTCGATGACGCGGAAGCCCTCCACGTACAGACGCACCGACGTTTCGTTGAGGCGCCCGAGCAGCTCCTGCCCGCGCAGCTGCTCCGAGTAGAGCTGCAGCTTCGCCATCTGTCCCTGGATGCGCTCGCGGTATTCAGCGAGTCGCAACTGCTCAACGGCGATCTCAGCGTTGGCGCGCGCGATGTCGGCATTCATCAACTCGACCGCCATCTCAACGACGGTGCGCGCAGCAAGGAGCTTGCGGTCCTGCACACTGATGTGCAGGCGCACGAGAATTTCTTCCAGCGCCACGGAGGTCGACAGCGCGACTTTCAGCATGTCGATGCGAGTATCCACCTCCTTGAGGTAGATTTCGCGCGACAAACGACTGCGGTTGTTTTGGTTGTCCTGCCGCGCGCGGTTGATGCGCGCGATCAGCATCGCCGACGGAAGAGCGTACCCCATCGAAGCAAACTCATCGCGGGCGGACTGGATGGCGCGCTCGGCGTTTTCATCCTCAGCTGCGTACGCGCGCGAACGCAGCATCTCCGCCGCGGCGGCGGGCAGTCCAGTGCCTCCATCGAAGATCAGAGACAGAGCATCGCGGATTTCCGTTGCGAGCGCCGAGTTGTACTCCGTCTCCTCGAACGCGAACGACACGTTCGGCGAAGCGGGCACCGTGATAGGGCGGATGCCATCGAACTCGATATCTTCGATGTCCGGCAGTACCGGGAGCTGCAGCGGAACGAGCGTCGGCAGCGGCACCGGGTTCTCGACCGCGGTGTACTCCGGCGCATCTTCGAGTGCAGGCAGCGCCGGCGCCGGAATGTCCGTCAGCTCCAAGAGCGTCGGCGGCGTACGCGTCGGCGGGAGGGGCGGCGCGCTCGGGGGTGTGGGCTCAGTACCAAGGGACGGAGCAGGCGGCACGCCGTGTTCGTCGAAGTCGTCCAGCGACTCTACGTCGAAAGTGATCTCTTCGATGTCCGGGATTGGCTGCGGCTGAGCCGTCGAGATTGACCCAAGATCGTCCATCGTCACATTGATGGGCGTGGGTACGATCGTTACGGACGAAAGCTCGTCGGCGGCAGCAAGCGCTTCGTTCAGCGTGTCGTTCGCCATGTCGGCGAGACGACTGAGATGCGTCTCGACTGCGGCGGCTGCGCCTACCGAAGAGTATCCGCAAGAGATCGACGGGGGCGAAGACATTACTTCCTCCGGCTCAACATCGCGCGCCAAACCTTGACGCGTTCGACGGAGAAGTCAGCTCCGTCGAGGTTGGAAATTCCGAACTGCCAGTAGACGGACTTCAGTCCTTTCGCCGGAGTGAACCGGTTGTCGGACAAGTTCGCTTTCTCAACAGCGTTCAGTGCGTACCAGTTTTCACGCTTGTCGCCGTCGTCCGTGGTGATAACTTTTAGTACAAGGCGACCAGTAGAAGTGTAGCCGATGTACACCGCCGGGACGGACTTCTTCAGCTCCGACCCCATGCTGCTAAGGCCCGTGCGCAAGTAAGCGTTGATCGCCTCGCCTGCATCATCGTCGCCATCAAGCTGGTAGATACCTTCTTCTCCTGCGCCGTAGTACGTGTCACCCAAGCGCGCGAAGCTGTTGTAGTCGTAGCCGTCGTACTCCGACACACCCCCGGTCTCGGTGTTCAGCACCCAGATGTCGAACTCCTCGCCGGCGGCGAAGAGGTGCGCGTGCACCACCGCGCCAACTTCCAGGGCGTTAAGCAGCACCTGCTGCACCGTCTGTGCGACGGTCGCAGTGAGGTGCTCCGTGAACACGATCGGCACGGTGACGTGCTGCGTCTGCGTAGCGGCTGCGGACGCGGAGGGCGCCAGCGTGACCGTCGCCTCTGTGTGCACGGCGGAGACAGCGGCCGCCATCGCCGAAGTCGTAAGGCCGTGGTAGTAGCCAAAGAACGACTGCGCGTCGGCATACACTGCTACCAGCAGCGCGTTCGCCAGCACGCCAGTCGATGCGCCTTCGACCGCGGCGATCACAGCAGCTTCGATCGAGTTGACGCCCTCCAGCATCGACGCAGCTACGACACCAGCATCAGCTTCGGCGATGAGGTCGTTGTCCCACACCGTGAACGAAAGCACCTCACTTTCGCCCATGGCAGTGACGCGCTCGACCGCCACGATGCGCGAATTAACCGTCACGCTTGCGATCGCGCTCGCTACGAGGTAGCTGAGTACGTCGAGTACAACCGTAGCGTCCGCGTCAGCAGAAGCCGTCAGCGACTCGGCATAGAGGCTGAGCCGCGGCTCCGCTGCGAGCGGGAAAGAAGCGAGAGGCGCGCCAGTCAACATCACGCCACCGTCGTGATCGTGTTCACGCGGATATTACCGACCCAGTAGATGTCGGTCGCGGCCTCGCCTGTCACGTTGATCAGCAGCGCGTCTTCTGGATTGCTCACCGCAAGCGCGACAGAACCGATCGTGCCGGCCGACTGGTGCACGACGACCACGTCGCTGTCGACAAGCGTCGGGTTACCGGTACCGGAGCGGATCAGCAGCGCCGCGATCGTCCATGACGATGCTTCACCGTTGACCGGGTCGAAGCACGCGACCTCGCCAGTTACAGAGATCATGCCGTTCGGCGGGCACACGAGGAAGTACGCCGCGTCGCCACCGGGCTGCAGCGGGACCTCAGTGTTGCCCGGCGTGTAGATGCTGAGCGGTACGATCTCGACCTGCGCGAACGGGTTCGTGTTGAGCCGCCCAGCACCGAGCGTCATGGAATTTCGGATGCTCGGTTTAGCACCAGCGCCGCCACCGAAGCTCGCCCAGCGAGCACTGCTTCCGTCCGACGACAGGCAGATGTACGCGACGCCCTGCGTCAAATCCACCCAGATCGACCCGGCCTGATAGCCAGCGGTCTCATCGTCCGTAGTAACGGGGGGCACCGTCGCCGAGAGGTTGTGCACCTGCGTGGCGAGCCCGAGGCGCGTCGCGCTAAGGGACAGAGCGACTGTCTTCGTGCCGGCCCCCCAGCTGACAGCTGCGTTCGCATTGCTGGAGATCAGCACCGTAGTGCGCGCCAGCGAACTGGGCGCAGTGAAGGTACCGATGCCAACCTCGTAGTTTCCGGCGCCGTCTTCGACGTGGTACGAGCAGCGCTCGCTGGAATCCAAGGCATCATCGAAAGTGCGGTACCCGGACACCGCGCCTGCCAGCGAATACGTGCCAGTGCCGGTCGTAGCCGTCGTCTCTTTGACACGATCGCCGTAGACAATGTTGCTCATTTCTAAACCCTCGTGAGGACCCAGCCAGGCCAGTAGCCCGCACCAGGTGCATTATCGTCGATACCGGTCAAGAGTGTGAGTGTACGCGTCTCTTCGGCGCGCATAGCCCCGCAAAAATGCTCGTCAGTAGCGAACCGCGGCTGTGACCACAGCACCACATTCCCGGACCACAGCCACGTACCGAGGTGCCGCTCTTCGAGCGTGTCTAACCGGAACTGCCCTGAGATCGTCTCCTCGATACCGTGGGCGAAGAGCAACCACATGAGCGAGTGACCGGTGAAATTGAGGTAGTAGTTGGAGAGGTCAGTAGACGGAATATCGGCCAGCAGCGGAAGTACAAGCTTCGGCTTCATGCGCTCGATGTCGTGCCCGCTCTGAGTTTCAGTCTGATCCGTAGCGACCTCGTCTGCAGCTACCTTGATGCGGCACCTGGAGTCATACTCTTCAGTGAAAGAGGTGCCAGTGAAAGCACCAGGGGCGCCACCGATGTCGCAACTGCCATCAGCGCACGAGTAGGAACCGCTCACTGGCCCGCTGAGATCACGCGTATTGTCTACCTCGAACAGAGACAGCACGCCCTTGCGCAGATCGCAGAAATACGGGATCACGCGGCGGAACTGATGGGACGACTCGCTGTTGTCCCCGCTGTAAGACGTAGACAGCAAGAACTCTCCGGCACACGACACGGACGCGCTGGCAGTACTCGACTCGTCTAGTCGCATGCGGGAATCGAGCTCGAACAGAGTTACATCCGGCATCCCGTCGATTACCAACTCGACCTTTGCAGCCAGCACCTCAGTAGTGGACACCGTAACCGTGCCACTCGTGCTGCGATCACCGCAAATCTCCTCTACGTAGCACGGGAAAAAAGGCGGGGTCTCGTTCGTTACGTACTGGGTTGCATCCACAGCATCCATGGATGCACCATACACCGACGTGCTACTGCGTGCGAGATTACTGACCCGCAAATAAGCGAACACGCGGGTGTTGCCGCGGTAATCGACAGCGCAAATCGACGTTTGCGTCGGTGGGCCGCTTTCCGTAGCAGACACATTTTGCAGCGTACCCACTGTAGTGTAGGTGTTATCTGGGTCGGTATACGGCGGCCCGCCCGAAGGCGGGAGGATGGCATACGGGTAATACTCAAGTGCGTCAGCTGGATTGACGATCGAAGTACTTGGCACCACCCGAATAGTTGCGCCGGTTACGCCATCGTCGCAAGGTGCACCGCGCACTGGGAAAGGGCCGTACGTCGTGCCCGAAGCGACCATCTGTAGCGAAAGCCCAGAATCATCTGGGATCGTGCTCGCACGCAGAAATTCGTACTCCTGCAGCGCAGTAGTTTCGGCAAGGAACGCACTAGACGATTCGATTGCTACGGCGTAGAGCTTCGACGGATTGTTGAACCGAAATCCCTCTACAGTGACGTCGTACGTAGCTTGGCTGCGCTGTTCCAGGACATCTTGCGACAGGATCGCCGAAGCCTCCGTGCACGACGCGTTGAAGAACCAGAACCCATAGTAGTCATCCAGGGTCGCGCTCCACGCAATCTCGTACGCATCACCAAGCGACCAAGCGTCGCCGGAAGTAGCCGGCTCTACCATCGGGTAGCGAATCAGCGCATGGTCGCCAAGAGCTGCCTTCACGTGCATCACGTACAGCCACTGTGTGCCGTCGATCTTGCGCATCGCCGCGCCGCGTACTTCCCACGTGAGGCGCTCGTCGGGGGTAGGATTAGCCCCGAAGTACACGCCGGTATCGAGCAGAATCTGCCCTTGGAAAAACACGTACTTCTGCACGCCAGACGAGGGCGCCTGCCCCCAGTAGCGACCGGGCAAGCCATACCACGAGCAAGAAAGTTGCCGCCCTTCTGTATCGAGCGAGCCCCTCCAGTCGACGTTACCGAAATAGTTCAAGCCGTTCGGGTACGCCTCTTCGTAAAGGCGCTTCTTCCCTACTACGTCCGGCCAGCCGTCGGCTTCCTCTTCGAAGTACCAAGTCGTCCACGGAGTGCGAACGCTCGGGGGCTGCAGGACGATCTGCGGATGATCAGCGTCTACGCCGTCGGGCAGTGCGTCAGTACGTGGCCAAATGACGAACCCGTACAGCTCTGGAATTTCCAGCTGCGACGTTGCCGCCGCGTCGCTGGAAGCAGTGATGGTGAGGATCGGGTAACCTTGGTTGAAATCCACCGCGACAAGCACGTCTGGAGCGAGGCGCTTGATGCGCGTCGCCACATCTAGCTTGCCGAGCTGCGCGGACCGGATTACAGAGCCGAGGAAAGTGAGCGCTGCAGACTTGTGCTGCAGCGCCTTTTTCTTGTCGCCTACGATGCGGACACGCGTCCAACGCGTGTGCCGCATATCACGCCGGCGTCAGCGTGATCGTGTAGCCGATCTTCAGCAAGTCCGCGGCGAGGAGATTGCGGACAGCGCTGAACTGCACTGCGCACGCGAGGACACCGGTTGTCGCGCTCTTCGCCGAAGCCGAGTGCAAGCCAGAGCCCCACACCGTGGCGCCGCCAGTGGAGATCGTGAACTGCGCCTCGCTACCAGTGTTGTTGATCGACGCCGACGAAGCCGCGTTCTCGACGTACGCGACACGCGTAGACTCGTCGTAATTCTCTTCTTCGCCAGCCGTCGCCGGGTACGTAGCGGCCGTAAGACCAGCCACCGGCGTGTAGTTGTTCGAGTAGAGGGAGACGTACCACGTGCTCGTCTTCGACGCGTCGTGGAAGCCCACGTTGAGCAGGTGGGTCAAGCCCTCCGTGGTCATCGTGTTGTTGTCGATCTGCCACGGACCAGCGACGCCGTTGCGAATGACCTGGGTACGGAACGTGCCCATGCCCTGAACCGAGAGGTTCGCGGACGGGAAGAACAAACCGGAGTCGCTCGCCTCGTACTTGTTCGCGGCCAAGAGACGGCGAAGCTCGCGGCCCAATGCAGGAGTGATGTTCATTTAGTCACCATTTCTCGTATGGACAGGTGGCTTTCGCCAATCTCGTCTTGAGTCTCATAAGGCAGCCACACTTCTTGCACGTCTCGGCCTTCGGATGGAAGAACGGGCACGTCAAGCAAACAGCGAAGCGTCGGGCTGCCTCTTCTTCCGACACCACTACTTTTTCCTTCAGTCCATGAAAGAAACCTTCCTTCATGATACCTCGATTCCATTCCGAATCACGGTAACGGTGACCGAGTCCGAGGCGCGCGCGCCAGAGACAACCCCACCCTTCGTGGACGCCACGAACTGCTTCAGGCTGTCCTGGTCACGGAACATCGCCGCGCCCGGGAGCGAGTCGCGATTCGCCGCGAATTTCGAGCCGCTGATTTCCTTCACGCTGCCGTCCGGCAGTCCGATCAGGATGCGGCCGTTGTTCGCCAGCCACATCGGTACGTCGCCCGTGCCGAGGTTCAGCTCAGGGTCGAACGCATCTGGCGGCGCCTGCACGAACACGCCCTGCACAGCACCGGCCGGGTACACGGCGCGCAGCGCCGCCTTGTACGGGTCAGCACCGTCGATGTAGTACGTGCGCTTACCGCACGCCACGAACAGCCCGCGCTCGCGCAATGGAAGCACGAGGTCGATGCTGGCCGGGAACATGATGAGGTTCTTCTCCGGCGCGCACTGCCCGTAAACGAGCGGCTCGCTGAAGTAGAGCACGTCGGCAGCCGCAGACCACAGGCGGCCGTTCGCGTACGCGAGGCACTGCCCGGCGGGCAGTGGTGCGAGGAACTGCGTCTGCAGTGGCCGGCCGAGCTTGTAGGTAGCGCCGACGGTGTACGAAGTGACGCCTACCAGCACTGCCACGCGGAACTGCAGCATCTCGCCATTCGGTGGGGTGATGTAGATCGCCACGCTGTACACGCGGGGATCGAGGGGCTGAGGGATCGCAGTGAGCGTGATGCCCTGGCCTTCGGCCACCTCGACGGAGCCAGCCAGCAACGCGCCAGACTCCTCGCCGTCCTGCGTGAGGTACGTGAGCGCCACCTGGTACGTGCCGGCAGTCATGCCGCCGTTCGCCGATGCGGCCAGCGCCGGAGAGCCATACGGCGCCGGCACGCCAGCGCTCTCCACGTCCTGCGTGAGACCGTTGTAGCGCTGCAGCGTAGCGCCGTCGCTGAAGTAAATGTGGAAGCCAGCTTCCGCGTACACGACGCGGTTGCACGGGTGCACGGTGCCTACCGTACTGGCGGCGGTGCCATCGAACTGCTTGAAGGCCGTGCCCTCAGCGTAGAACGCGAGCGTGCCGTTGCCCCATAACGAGCGCGGGCGCGTCGCAGCGAGCGTGAGCGTAGCGCCCTTGCGCCGGCGGATTACATCCGCGCCGATGTCGACATTGACCGCCGCACGCAGTGCTGCGATCGCGACCTGCTCTTCAGCCGGCACGTTGTGGATGCCCCCCGGCCAAGGGCCGAGGGACAGCATTTCGTCGTCGCGAGGCAGAGCCATCAGAGTCCGCCGTAGCGCACGGTTCCAGGGCGCCGGTGGCGGCGCGACACATCGCCGATGCGCTCAGCCACAGCGCTCTCGAACAAACCCTCGAAGTTGACCGCCTGTCGCGGGTTGTACGTGTCCGCGTCGTTCTTCCGGTACGCAAGCATCGCCATGTAGTTCAGCATCATGGCGTGATCCTGCGGCTCAGTGAAGACGATCACGTCCGTGGGGGCTTCGATGTCGTAGCGCGGCAGCACCGTTGCGTACACGTCGAGCGTGTCATCAGCAGCCGGAATCGGCGACAGGCGAAGAGTGTTCGCCTTCACGTCGCGAGAGTAGAAGTCAGGAGTGCCCTGGCTTTCGAAGAAATCCCGCCCGCCGAGACTGTTGCCGTAGTCGTCGGTGCCGCCGCCGTCGTTGAGGAACTCGTTGAAGTTTCGCTCGTCCAGCTGGCGCTTGGCCCCGGCCAGCCGCACCGCGCGCAAGTTAATCACCCACCGCGGCAGAGACACGAACGCTTCACCCTCCACTACCGGGAGGGTGAAGTAGTGCTTCAGCATTTCCGTGCGGCGCGCCACGGCGTGGTGCGCCTCATTCATGTAGCGATACAGCTCTGCGTTCTTCCAGAGGTTCTCGCTATCCGGGTTGTCCGCGTCCACCCCTTCCAGCGGATCGCTGAGCACATCCGAACGGATGCGCAGCATCATGTCTTCCGCTGTCAGGATAGGCACGGCTTAGCCCCCGGCGATCGTCTGCATGAGTGCCTTGCGGCCCTCTTTCACCGAGCGATCGCTCAGGTCGCCGGGCAAGCCGAGTTCCTTCGCGAGCACCGCGATCTCATCCGCCGTCTCAGCGTCCTTCGCTTCGAACCAGCGGTCGAGGTTAGGCGCCGTCGGAAGGTCCGACTCTTCCGCCGCGAGCGTCTGGTATGCCGCCCATGCCTTGTTGCGTTCGGCCGCGAGCACGCGGAAACCGGCCAGCTCCTCGATCTTCTCCGTCTTCGGGCGACCGCCAGCATCGAAGTCAGCGGTGACGTTGGCCTTCTTGACCATGTCGATCACGCGCAGCACGATGGCTGAACGCAAGTCGCCCTTCACTGTGAAGGGGCGGTACGTGACATCCTCAGACGCGACCTGAGTGGTGTCGCCATCCACCGGCATGATGCCGTGGCGCATCACCTCGTGCTGCACCGTCGGATGCACCTCAACGGGGACGCCAGGCAGGAATTCGATCGTGCGCCCATTGGTGCCCTGGAAGAAAAACTTCCGGGGGGAAACAAACATCTTGCTCATTGATCTGCTCCAAAAAGAGGGGGTAGTTGCCTACCCCCTGCGCGCCTACTCCAGCGCTTGTGGAGCTTAGCCGTAGTTCTCGTTCGAACGACCAACCACAGCGTAGTGGAACACCACCAACGCGCGGCCGGCCGTAGCCGCCGTACCCGTCTCCGCGAACGTCACCGTCAGCGTGGCGCCGTTCGGATAGAACAGGCCAGCCGCGATGTCGACCGTCTCGCGGCCCGTGGAGGCCACGCTCTCCGCAGAGACGATGGTATTCGTGCCGTCGCTGATCGTGATCGTGTTCGTCGACACGGCGTTGAACGCCGTGATGGTGTCCACGATCGTCGCCAGCATGTAGGTGCCCGGAGGCACCTTCACGGTGTAGATGTTCGCGCCGGAACCGGCGTTCGCCATGTTGTTGTCGATGATGACAACCTGGCCGTTCTGACGCTCTGCAACCGAAATGGTCATGGCTCAGGTCTCCCTTAGCAAGCCGTGTCGCACACGATCACGCCGTAGTCTTCCGCCGTGTTCGTGACCGGGGTCTGGAAGACGGGCTTCTTGAAGCCGCAAATCTTGCCAGTCGAGATGCCCTGCTGGTTCTCGTAGTCGAAGTCCTTCTCCACCCACTTCGGTGCACCGATGTCGGCCATGCCGAGCGCCTGCGCGCCGCAGAACAGCACGCGCTGGGTGCGCACGCCGGACGCCATGATGCTGGTGCCCGAGTAGATGTGGCGGAACTCGTAGATCGCGAGACCGTCGACGTAGATACCCGTCGCGCCGTGGCCCGTACCCTTGAACAGCGGGTTCGAAGCGCCGCGCTCCTGGGCATGACGCCAGGCGTTGAGGAAGTCCGAATCGCGCTTCAGCGCCGCGATGCCGAACGGGCTCATGATCACGACGTACATCAGCACGCCGCTTTCGGTGCGGATCGGGCGGAGGTACTGCGAGACCGCGTACGCCTTCAAGTCGACCAGCATGCGCCAGGTCGGCGTGTCAGCCGCCACGAGGTTCGTGTTCGCGAGCGCGGCCGCACCGTTGACCAGGAGGCCGTCGGTGGCGTCGTAGCGCGTGATGCGGTTGGCCGACGGCGCGGTCACGTCAGCGGCGAACTCAAGGTCCACCAGCTGCGAGCCCGTGCGCGTGCCGCCCGAGTTCTTGTTCGAGTACGCGACACCCGACAGCGTCAGGATGCCCATCTGGTCCCAGCGGTCCGAGAGCCAGTAGCCGAGCGTGTCGCGCGCTTCCTTGCGGAAGTTGATGATCGACTTCTGCTCGGACATGCGACCCTTCGAGCGGTGCGCGTGGCGGAGCATGTCGACGCGAATCACCTGCTCGTCGGAAGTGAGGGCTTCCTCGTTGCCTTCCAGGGTGTTGTCGCCCGCGACGCCGTCACCCTGCGCGTCGTTGACGAGCGTCATCACCGCCCGCGTGCCCTTTTCGGACTGGGTCAGCTCGTTGACGCGGTGAACCATCGCGGACGCGTCGCCGGCGAAAGCCGCCAGGAACGACGTGTTGCGCGCGATCTTCCAGATGTCCATCGACCAAGCGGTCTTCTGTTCATCCGTAAGTGCAGCAAAATTGGTAAGTGCCATTGCGAATTCCTCGCGGAAAATGGAAGGACGAAACGTGGTTGGTGTGCCAGCGTTACGCCGCTTGCAGGCGAGGTGTTGCGTCGGTTTTCGTCAGGACCGAACCTGCTCCCTGTGACGCTGGGAGAAGCGAGGCGTGGTGGTATTAGCCACCACGCCGCAAGTCTACTACATCAAAAAAGAAAAGTGTGCAATTACGGAGTCAGGAAATCGCCCCGCATGCGTGCGCGCGTCGACTCGGGCAGCTTCTCGTACTCTTCGAGCGTGATCGTCTGCAGGTTCGGAAGTGCTTCGCCCGTCGAGTCGCGGCCGACCTTCGTGGTGTCCACTTCCTTCTTGGAAGCATCGACGGCCTTCTGCACCGCCGCCGTCTTGCGCTTCGCGCCGGCGTCTTCGACCTTCGTGTCCTTCTTCTCCGGCGCCTTCGCCGCACCCTTCTCGTACTTCATGTACGTGCCCTTACGGAGGTCTTCCTCGGGGAACACATAGGAGAGCGCCTTCTTCAGGGCCTGCTTGAGCGGTACACCCGACGCGCGGAATGCCTGCGTCAGCTGGGTCACCTCCGTCGAAATCGCCTCATCGAACGCGGAGTGATCCGGGTTCAGCTCGGGCAGCGTGTACTCGACCTCTTCGAGGTACGTGTCGTACGCCGCGCGCTCGGATGCCGCCACCGCCTGCACTGCCGCCTCGCGCTTTGACAGCGTGGTCTGGATTTCGCGGTTGGTGATGTCGATCTTGCGCTGCACCGCTGCCGCTTCCTTTGTACGGCCGGCCGCGCGGTGCTCCTCGACCTGCTCATAGAGCGCGTCGAGTCCAGCCTCCAGCTCCTTCACCGGGTCCGGCCGGCCCTTGCCGCCGCGCAGCTCCGCCAGCTCGCGCTTCGCGTTGGCCAGCTCTTCCTCGGCGGCGCGGCGCTGGTCGATGACAGCCTTCAGGCGGCGATACGGGACGCGGCGCTTGTCGACTTTTTCGTCGTCTTCGCCTTCGTCCTTTTCGCCGGCTTCAGCCGCAGCTCCGCTACCGTCGCCCTCTCCCTCGCCCTTGCCCTCGCCATCTTCCTTGTCAGTGGCCTTGGCGCCGGCCTTGGCCACGCCCTTGTCGTCGCCCTTCGCAGCGTCGCCAGCATCGCCGGCATCACCCACGTCGTCGCCATAGTCGGCGCCCTCGGTTGCCTTGTTCGGGTCCGCGCTCGTGTCCACCTCCTTGAGGTGGTCCTCGATCTTCAGATCATCCCTTGCTGCCATTGCTCTTCGCCTTCTTTGCTGGAGTAGTTTTCGGTTTGGCTTTCGCCTTTTCCTTCGCGACGACCTTGTCGTTTTCCATCTTCTTCACCGCGAGCGCGGCGTCGGTCGTCTGCTTCTGCGCCTGCAACCGCAGGCCATGTGCCTTGAGCAGCTGCTCCATGCGCGTCGCCTGGTGTTCAGCGACTGCCTTCGCCTCTTCAAGTTTCTGGATTTCTGGGAGCTGGATCGCCTCACCGGCGACCTTACGTGCCTTCGCTTCGGACAGCATCGCCGCGGCGTCCTGCGCGCGAGCCTTCGAAGCCGCGATCATCATCTCCATCTCTTGCATCTGGCGCTCAGCCTGCCGCTGCGCCACCGAGTCGCCGCCCGGGTCTTCGCCGCCATTGAGCTTCTCGATCTCGGCGATGAGCTGCAGCTTGTCCGGCACGTCGCTCGCCATGATGAGCGCCGACATCGGGATCGGCAGGCCCATCTCGGCCAGGGATGCGAGCTGCTCGAACTTCGTCTCGGACGGCGTCGAGCGCGGGGACGCGGGGGTGACGGTGACGGCGTACTCACCGACCGTGAGGTCGTTGAGGAACTTGCCCTCGGCCGTCGGCTGGTTGATCTCGATGCGCTCCAGCTGCGGCGACGACGCCGTGCCGCCGGTGATCTGCAGCACCCGAGGCTCGGTGTAGTACGCCTGCACGATAGCGAGCGTTGACTCCGCGAGCAGCTGGCGCGAACGATTGAGGTTGGAAAACGGCTCCGCCAGCGATGCGGCGCCGCGCGCCTGCTTCGCCATGATCGCCTTCGCCGCCACGTCCTCGCGATCGAACCCGCGCATCGAATCGGATACGCCGGAGATTTCCTTGAGGAACTCGGCGGCCTTGTACGACAGGCGGTCGTGCCCGGAGGGTACCGAGTTCGGCTGAATCTTCGTGACGACATTCTCGGTGTCGCCATTCACGACCATCACAAGACCCGTCTCGGCACCGCGCTCCTCCAGCTCCTCGATCGTCATGTTGACGAGCGCGCCAGCCTTCACGATCCAGCCAGAGTTGGCGGACGTGTTGAGGATGTGCGTCTCCATCGAGGTCGTCTTGTTCAGCAGCTCCTGCGGCCCAAGCAGGTCTTGCACAAGACCGATCGGCTCGCCGTCCACCATGAACGGGAAATACGGCACGATCGTGAACCGGTCGTAGTTTGACCAGTCGTTCGACATCACGAAGCGGTCGATCGACACGCACATGCGGATGTCCTGCACGAGGCGCGGCAGCGTGTTGAGCTGTGGCACCTTCTGCAGCAGAGCGCTGATCTTGTTCCGGTCCCAGTCCTGCGGGATGCGGCGCATGTCGCCGGTGACCATGTCCACGAAGAACTCGGCGCGGCGCATCTGCCGGTACTGTGCTTCGAAGAAGCGGTAACTGCGACGGTTCGCTGGGTCTGAGCCGTCGTACCGAATGTCCGGCCGCACGTGCTCGTACATGATGTCCGCCCCAAGCGTCTGGCTCGGTTCAACAGCGCGCAGCGCGTCGCGCCACTCCCTGCCGAACAGCAGCTCGATGTCGTTGAGGGACAGCCATTTCGTCTGCATGACGCGCGGCCAGTCACGCGGATCGGGGGTTTCGATCTCCGGGTCGAGGATCACGTTCTGCGGACGCGGCGTGTAGATGCGTGCCTCGCCTTGCATCTGATCGTCGAAGTCGACGCGCACATCATAGTACCCGCGGCCTGTGATGACGCCGCGCGCGAACACCTGCGACTCTTTCCAGTCGAGGCGGTTGTTGTTCGAGATGTTGATCCAGAGCTTGTCAAGGACGCTCGCTACGTCGACGGAGCCGTCCTTCACCGCCTTGAACGTCACGTCTGCGCGATTCGCAAGGTGCTCGCCCATGATGGACATGACCGTCGGCTTGATCTGGTTGATCGTGAGTGCCGGGCGGCGCTGTGCATCGAGCTTCGCCTTGACGGTGCTGTCCCACTGGCGGCCGGCCAGGAAATCCTGGCACCGGCGCGCGGACATGCAGAAAGCCTCGTGGCCGTTCTGCTTCGCGTACTCGTAGTACTCGAAGTTCTCGCGGGCTAAGGCGTCGGAGTCGCGATATTTCTCGACTGCAGTCATGCTGTCAACCAGTTGCCTTTGTTCGCGACCATCGCCTTCAAACCGTCCTTCCAACTCTTCTTCGGCTTGACCCGGGGACGCTGCGGCGGCTGCGTGTTACCCACCATTCGCACCAACCAGGCCAGGGCGTCGACGATGTCGTCATGCTCACCGGTCGGGAATCGCAGCAATTCTGCCATAAGTGTGTGCGCCCAGGGCTGATTATCCGGGATGAACACCTTGCCCAGCTGCAAGCGACCCTGCAGCGGGCGAGCGCGTGCCTCCTTGTCCTGAATCGGTTTGAGCGACTCGTCGAAGTTCAGCATCCACCGCCCGGGCTCCTTTCGCATGGTCTGCTCCAGGATCGGCCGGACGCCCATCTCGATCAGGCCCTTCTCCAGACCGATGCGCATTGGGGAGTACCGCTTCTGCACCGACATGATCGCTTCGGCAATCTGCAAGGAATTCATCTTGCCGCGGATCATGTCGAGTACGTACAGGTTGTCGTCGCAGTCCACGGCGCCGACGACACCGACCGTCCAGTCGTTCGCCTGTTTCTGCCCGAGCGCCAAGTCCCACGCGGCGTACACGTGCATGCCCGTCGTGTCGGGCGGGGTCTGGTAGTACCTGAACATCGACTTCTGGAAGAACTCGCCCTCGTCGGGTACCGGTTTCTGCTGGTACTGCGCGTTCCAGAAACGCGCGTTCGACCGCAGCATACGAGCGCGCGTACGCTTGAGCGCTGCCAGGTCGTAGCGCGCCGGGTGCAAGGCGTCGCCCTTGCCGCGCAGCTTGCGCGCGACCGGAGACTGCGGGTTCCCCACCGTGATGCTGCCGTCCGGTTCGAGCCACTCGTCTTCTTCGGCAATGGCCGGGTACGAGATCACCTCCCAGCGCTCGCGCTCCTCGTCGGGCACGCCCTGGTCCTTCATCTCCTTGTCGATGAGGAGCAACCGACCGGCGAGGTCCACGTCGTGCCAGCGGGTCATGATGATGATGATGCCGCCGCCCGGGGCGAGTCGGTTCGCCGAAGTGGTGTCGAACCAGTTCAAGTGGCCTTGCCGGATCGTCTCCGAGTCCGCGTCGACTGCGTCTTTCACCGGGTCGTCGATGATCAGGATGTGTGCACCGAGGCCGGAGATACCCGTGCCTACGCCAGCCGCCTTGTAGCCGCCGCCCAACGTGGTCTTCCACAGCGTCACGCTCTGCGTATCCTCACGCAAGCGCATGCGGGGGAACACTGCCCTGTACTCGTCGGACAGCACGGTGTCGCGCGCCTTGCGCGAGAACTCTTCCGTGAGGTTCATCGAGTGCGTGGCGTGGATGATCTCCCACTCAGGGTGGTGCCCGAGGGCCCACGGCGGGAACTTCTCCGATGCGATCGCGCTTTTGCCGTGCCGCGGCGGCATGAACAACATGAGGCGCGGGGACTTCTGCTCCTCAACGTCGCGCATGAACTTTTCCAGCCGGCGCGCGATGTCGTTGTGCACCCAGCCGGCCTTGTACTTACCGTGGAACTCCTGCACGAAGAACAGCAGCGAACGGTGCATCGCCTCGCGGCGCGCCAACTCACGCGTTGCGGGGTTCACTTCGAGCGGTGGGACGTAAGCCTTCGGGTCCGGCTTGGCGACAGCCGGGCGCCGCAAGCGCATGTGGTGCACCAGCGACGGCGTCAGGAACTTGTTCTTGCTCTCGAACTGCTTGTACAGAGTCTCGACCGGCACCGCCTCGCAGCACGTCATGCAGAAGTCGTAGTACACCCGCGGCTCTTCGGAGAAGAGCTGGAAGTTCACCGTCGGCTGCTCCAGCTGACAGCGGATACACGTGAGGGCAGTCGGGTCGTTCATGCGGCAGGCGGGAGTTGCTTGCGCACTTCCGTAAAGTCTGCGTCGATCGCGCCAGCCTTGCCTGCCAGCTGCAGCACCTCGTCGAGAGTCATCGCGCGCAGCTCCTGCGGTACGCCGGAGCCGTTCATCACGTTGAGGTCGATCTTCTTCGCCGCGTCGTAGCCGAGCATACGGTTCAGCTCTTTCGCGCCGTTGATCATAATGTCGGGGCGCGCAATCAGGCGCCCCATGTCGATGGCCTCCACGACGATCGCGATCACGTCCTCGCGAGTGATCTCCGTCTTCGCCCGGATCGTCCGCTTCTGCACCTCGCGGTAGTGTGCGATGTGCGGCTTCGCCAGCAAGGCAGCCGGGTCCGACACTCCCGCGAGCGAAGCGGCCTTCGAGGCCGGCAACCCCATGACATCCAGGTTGTAGATGAACCGCTCTTCCTCGGGTTCGAGCGGACGGAGAATCGGGTCAGTCACTTCAGTGCTTCGTTGGGGCGAGGTTCCCGAGCATGCAGTGCATGTTCGGCGTCAGGACTTTGTATTCAAGGGCGAAGGGGCAGAGGTACGCTTCGACGAGGAGGACATCGTTGGCATAGAAGTGCATCGCGTAGAGGAACGGCTCGTCTTCGTGCGACACCTCGACGCGAATCTCAACTGGCTCGTCGAACCGCCCGAGCAAGAAGCCGTCGATCTGCTCTTTCCATTTCAACGCGATGTCGTTCACCGCCCACCGCGCAAAACTCTCTGCCTCACTTACTTCGGGACGGGCGTTCCTTCCACGGTGCCGATTTGCTGCAGCTGCGAGTTGCATGTCTCCAACTCCTTCTTACGATCACTGGCTACCTGCGGGCACTGCGCGAGGGGGCCCTCAGCTACGGGACGTTGCACGACGAGCGCCGGGTCGATGCGGACGAAGTACGGAACTTTCACTTCGACCACCTCGGGGGGCGCTTCGCGCGTGCAGCTGCCGAACGCGCTCGTGAACATTACAGCAATCAGGACCAATACGGTACGCATTAGTAATCCTTGAGCGTCGGGCACGCGGCGTCGAGCGCCGCGAGTGCATCCGCGCAATTCTTGGGTTTCGTGCTGAACCGCTTCGAGAACGCGTCGGCGCGCGCGGTCGCGCGCTCAGCAGCTTCCTGCGCCGCGGCAAGCGCCTCCGCATTCGCGCGCTCCACGCGCAGGGACTCAGCGACGAGCAGCTCGTAGCGCGTCTTCGCGTCGTTGAACAGCACTTTGTACCGCGCGGTGTCCGCCTCGGCGACAGCCTTTTCCCCCACCACTTTCGCGTGCGCTTCAGTGAGCTTCGCGATCTTCGCGTCCTTCATACTGATGCGGAACTTCGTCACACCGATCTGCGCGATGTTGAGCGCGAACAACGCGAGCAGGCCGTACACGAGGTACGGGCCGGCGACCTTGCCGAGAATCCAGTTGATCACTTGGTTTCCCCAATGGCCTTCAGGAACTTGTAGTTCAACAAGTTTCCCATGTGCCCGAAAATATCGCTGCCTGGAACCATCGGATGGAGGCACCTCGTTTCCAGTTCCACTACGCGGCCATCTGGCAACGTCGCGTGCAGCTGCACGAGGCACTGCGCCATATTGCTGGTGTCGTCTTCGTCGATCACAGCTTGCTCCCCTGCCAGCCGAGGGTGTTCCACTTCTCGTCGCGCGCGCGGCGCTCGCGCGCGTAGTCCGCGAGCGTAACCATCTCAGGCATCGTCATCACTCCGACAATCCGCCCAGGCTTCGAGAAGCACAGGCACTCTTCAGGGGTGCCGCCACCACACTCGCACTCACTCACAGGTGACTCCTTCGCCGTATGCGACGGCTGCGTATCGAGGCATGAGCACAAGCAACACGCGCTCGGGGTACCGCTTGTTCTCGCGGTGGTTCGCGTCGCTGCGACGTGCGCCGCGCACAGGTCCTACCGCGACCCAGTCGTCGGCGTTCAGGCCGAGCGTGGTGGCCTTGCGGCGGTCCTTGAGCACGTTCCCCTGCCCGCCGTTGTACGCGCGCAGCGTGAACGCGTACTGCGAACAGCCGACGAACCCGCCGTCGGTGTGCGGCATGGTGCGCCGGTAGAGGTGGTACATGTACGCGACCTGCGCGCGAATCGCCCAGCGCGGGTCGTAAGGGTCTGCGGGGCGCAGCTCCGGGTAGATCAGCGCAAGCCACGTCGCCGTCTCGGGCATGAACTGCGCCAGGCCCTGCGCGCCGACCGGCGAGTTCGCATCAGAGCGCCAGCCGCTCTCCTGCTCCAGCTGCGCCGCGAGCGCCGCGACGGGCGCCGCCGGCCCCCACGTCGCTTGCGCCTCGCGCACGAGCGTGCGCTGCCAGCGCCATGCCTCAGTGGGCACCGCAGCAGTGCATAACAGGGCGAGCAGGGCGGCGAGCCACTTCATACGGCGAGCGGCACACCCAAGGCGAACGCGGCGACGACGATCGCTTGCGACAGCGCGGCGCGAGCGCGGTCCTCGGGGGCGATCTCAGACACGTTGTTGTGCAGCACGCGCCGCGAGAAGTGGAACCCGAGCAGGCCGCCGGAGACGACCTGGAACATCGAGCCGCCCCAGCGCATGACGTACTCCGTCATGCCCTGGAACAGCATGACCGCGATCACGGCGCCGAGAATGCACACGAACCACCACGGGCTGGTGCGCAGGTTGCGGAAATACTGCTTCAGGGAGTCCATACAATGATCGCCGAGCGTCCGTTGTTGTAGAAATAGAGGGTGATGTCGTCGTGCGCGTAGAGGTAAGTGGGCTGCGCAAGCGAAAAAACCCGCCCCGCGAACTCAACTTCCGCCAGCAAGCCGAGCACAAGCGGTTCAGAAGGCGAGAACCACTGCGAAACACGCGCCCGAAGCCGCCCGAACCAGGTTTTTGGAGCTGGCGCGGAGTACAAATGCGCGTCGAAACGCACAAAATCCCGCTGTTTGCTCCTCGTGCCCATGATTTCATGGACAACGAGGCTACTACCCTCCGCAAACCGTAATTTCACGCTCATTGGTCGTCGATTTTCCGCCGAAGCATGCGATTTTCGAGTTCCAGCGCGTTGATTTTCACTTCCAACTGCTGAATATAAGCCCGCGCAGCTCGCAATTCCTCGCGCAGAGCCACTCGTAACTCCTCACTCTGCCGCAGAATATCACCAACATACGAGACCGCCTTCCTACCGGCTGCGCTCGCAAGGCGCGCTACGAGCCAAAACAGAAAAAGCGCCAGCAATCCGAGCGCACCAATGCCGTAAGTGTCACCCGCCTTCAACAGCTGCAGTAATTCGCGCATTTTTCACCTGAACCTGGGGCCTGCGACCCAAGCAACAAGCGCCTCACGCGTTCCGCGGGTGATCGGAGTGACGCAGTGAGGCAACCAGCTCGGGAACATCACTCCGTCCCCCAGCTCTACGCAGCCTGGATCAACGGTCCTGTCGGTGAACAGCTGCAGCCGGCAACCGTCATACTCCGACGGCGACGACAACTGAATCGACAAGCTGATTTTACGCAAGGATGCGACTCCGCCGCCGAAGTCCTGGTGCCAGTCATAATGCCCGACGGGCCCCATGCTCGTGAAGTCATAGCGCAAGTATTCGAGCCCCTGCCACAGCCCGTGAATATCGAACCCAAAGTGCGCCTCATTCGAGGCGCGGACGCGCTCGGCGATCTTCGCGTACATCGCGTCGAACTCGCCACCAACTGGAATCTGGCACGTTGCGACCTTCCGGTACGTTTCGTCGGTGCGGAACTCTCCGTTCACGGCGTTACCGACAGTGCCGGGACGAAGGAACTGAGCGGCGGCATACGCACGGATGCGTGCGCACTCTTCGGGGGTGAGAAGCGGGCGATGGTAGACGTAAGGAGGGAACGGTTTCCGCTCGTCAGGAAGAATTAAGCGCGGGTCTTTCATGAGGACGCGAACGACAACGTCGGGTTGCCGGCCGTTACGCGCGCGACGGTAGCCGACCCGGCAGAGTCAACGACCACGCTCCACTGCCGCGTGCTGCTCGGCTCCACCACGAAGTACGTGCCCGGGCCGACATCGTTGAACGTCCACGTGCCGCCGCTCGTCGATCGCGCGGAGTCGATGCGGGCACCGGACTTGTCCAGCAGCACCACGATCGCACTCGCGCCTCCGTCGGCGGAGTTGCTGACGCTGTTTCCGCCCGGCTGGATCGGAGTCGAGTAGGCATGCCGGCACACAAGCACGCGCCGCTTGATGACCAGCCCGATGTTTCCCTGGTTCGCCATCAGGGTGTCGTCCAGGCGCCTGCGGTCTGCAGCACGCACTTCGGGATGCCGGTCGCCGGCGAGCCAGTGTTTCCGACCAGGAAAACGAACTCGGAGGACGCGTTGTACGCGGTGTCCGTGAAGGTGTCGTTGTGCGCGAGGCCCGTGAAGCCGAGCCCGTGAATCGGCTCGAACAACCACGGAATCCAGGCCCGCGGCATGCAGCCGTCTGACGAGGTCGCCGCGCTGTTGCTGCCCTGCGAAATAACCATCGCCTGCAGCAGGTGCAATTTGGACGTATACGGGTTTGGGTAGTCCGAAACGGTCGACGCGTTACCCGCGTTGCCGAAGTTGTTGCTGCTGCCCGCAAGGGGCGCGGCCACTTCCGCCTTCAGTGATCCGCTTGCGGAACGCATCATCGCCGACCGAAGTGAGCTGACTGACGAGCCAACCGAAGACGGAGCACTGGCGAAAACTTGCATGCTGCTCGCGCTGTTCGCAGTGCCGCGCGTCATCATGAAGCAGCAATAGGCGTCGCCCGGATAGATGGGTTCGAGGTCGCCGAAAATGTAAAGCTCCGACTGTGTCGTCGAATGTTCGACCCACAGCAGGATGAGGCGCGAGTCGGCAACCGCTTTCCAGACGCGCGCGGTCGAGTCTGCCGACGTGCTCTTTCGCCAGATGTTCACCGTGTCGGCGATGTTCGCGACGAGCGGGAACGGGTCGGCGAGCGTATCGACATCGGACGCCGACTCTGCGGCGCGCGCGTTCGCTTCACGTGCGGCAGCCGTTGCGACCGAGCCGTCGTCGAGAATGCGCAGGACGCAGTTCGTCCCGCCGGAGCCCATCTTGTAGACGGCCTTGTTCGTGCCGCTGTACTGCTTCGTCCAGCCAGCTGCAGACTTCGACCCGTAGCCGTTAACGAGCACCGCGTCGAGCAACGTGATGAGCGAGCCGTTCTGGCCCGTCAGTACCGGAGCACTTCCATCCGAACTCGAATAGTAGGTGGGCGTGCGCGTAGCCATCAGGTAGTAATTCCCAGGATAAGACGGGCTTTGGTCAACGTGGTGACCGAGTCAATTTTGCACGCGATGTAGCGCCCGCTGCCGATCGAAGTAGTCCATCCGGTCAGTGTGGTGTCCTGCGATTTTGTCGCTGAACTGAGTGTGGGTTTCGCACTGGCTGTGATCGTATCGAGCACCGTCGGCGGGAAGTTCGCGTACGTGTCGACCCAGAGGTCGAGCACGATCGAGCCAGTCTGTCCCTGCCCGTCCACTGTCGCCGAGACAATCGTATAGGAGTACGGCACGTACAAATACTGCACGTCGCCAGCGGTAAGCACGGAGCCACCACCGTCGAAACTGAACGTGATCGAGCGCGAATTCGAGCCGGTAGGTCCCGTCGGGCCAGCCGGCCCCGGCGCTCCCGTAGGTCCGGGCGAGCCAGCCGGCCCCGTCGGGCCTGTGGGACCGGGGTCGCCAGCAGGACCAGTCGGCCCCGGCGCCCCTTCTTCCCCGGGGAACCCCGGCGAGCCAGCCGGCCCCGACGGACCAATACTGCCCGCCGGGCCAGTAGGTCCGGTGGGGCCCGGGTCGCCGGCAGGGCCCGTGGGACCCGTGGGACCCGTGGGACCCGGAGGGCCCTCTCCCCCCGCGAGACCTGCAGTACCAGGCGGACCTTGCGGTCCAATGTCGCCCGCAGGCCCCGGCGCACCCGTAGCCCCTGTGGGACCAGTCGGCCCAGTGGGACCTGGCGCGCCAGCTGGTCCCGTAGCCCCTGCGGGACCAGTGGGGCCCGGCGCCCCCGTCGGCCCCGGCGCCCCGTCGTCCCCATCCTCTCCGTCAGCGCCGGCAGCACCCGCCGGACCAGTGGGTCCGGGTGCACCGGTAGGGCCCGTGGCGCCCGTTGGCCCGGGGGCTCCTGTCGGACCTGCAGCACCGGCCGGACCCGTGGCGCCAGCCGGCCCTGGCAGTCCTGCGCTACCGGTAGCTCCAGGAGGACCGGGCGGACCGGCTGCGCCAGCCGGCCCCGTAGCCCCGTCGTCACCATCAGCTCCGGCCGGACCAGCCGGCCCCGGCGCCCCCGCGGGACCAGGGGGCCCGGGCGCACCGGCAGGACCTGCTACACCCGTCGCGACCGTGGCAACCTGCGTCTCAGTAACTGAGACAGCGGCATCCGTCACATCGCCACGCAAGGTGGCGACCGTCACCCCACTGACGACGATCCGGATAGCCATTACCGCGTCACTTCAGGCGAGATGATGACCATCCCTTCGAGCTTGCGCGACACGACCGAGCCGTTCACCAGCTCAAGGTCGTACGGCCACGCCTGGTAGTCGTAGTTGCACGGCAGCGCCGCCATGTCGGTCGCGCTCACGTTGAACTGCAGCTGGCCGTTCGCGGGCGTCGCGATCACGAGCTTCCCGTTGCCGGTCGTCAGCTCCAGGATCACGTTGGCGTCGGTGATGTCTGCGCGCACCTGCATACGCGCCGTGAACCCGGTCAGGTCGATCGGCGTGTCGTCGGCGTCGTTCGTGAACGCGATCGTGTCGTTCCAGGTCTGCCCCTGGAACACACGGAAATTGTAGCGGGCTGGCGCAGTCACACCGGCTCCTTACGGCAGACCATGTCTGCCAACTTCGCCAGCGACTTCTTGTTGTCCTTTGTGAGCATGGCGTAGGGCTCGCCGTCGATCTGCACGAAGTCGACCTCGTCGTACACCAGCTCGAACTTGTAGAACTGGCCGCTTTCGTTGATGCCGGCGCAGATCAGTTTTTCAGCTGCGCGCCCCGGCATGGGTAACGCCAGCGCGATGAGGCACATCATGAGGATGGACTTCATTTTACGTACCCGATCCCGACGACCGCAGTCCCACCGGTCGCAGTGACTTTGATTTTGCGCACGTACACAAGGATCGGTACGAAGCCGTCGGCGCTCAGAGCTGTCTGGTGGTTGACGAAGTCATCTGTCGGCCCTGTTGAGACCTGGATCGCACAGCTCGTCGCCGTACCGAGGTTGATGGTGACGCCGATATTCGTCGGACCACCGACGACTTCGTGCGTCTGCGCTACGCCGTCAGCGAGCGTGAGGGTAGCCCCTCCGATTTCACGTACTTGCATGGTGGTCTCCTGGGGACGGGGGGATTGTACCCCACTGGGTGGCCATGGCTTGCGCAATACCGGGAAACGTACGGCTGCGCTCCTTCCAGCGATTCGGTCCTGGCGGCATTTTGTGGATGCGAGCTTCGCGCCCGGGGACGATGTTCGTCGGCACCAGCTTCGGCAGACCTTTCAACCACAGGCACGTCGCCTTAGTTTCACCGTGCCCGAACATCCACGGCTGAATTACCTGGTCTGGCTTGCGGATGCGGCTGCTGATGATCGAAACAGGGTTCTCCAGGGCGATGCGTGGGATGGGGGCGGCGAGCAGCACGCGCACAAAGTCCAGTGCTTTGGCCTGTTCAACTCGCTTCTCTTTGAACCAGCGCGCGCCTGATACCGCCAAGTGCGTGCAAGGTGGGTGAGCGATGAGCATGTCCCAGCCTTCTGCCAGCAGGGGGAGCACATCCCTTTGCAAGTGGAATGCAGGGTCTCCTTCAGTGGGAAGGAGATCACAACTCCAAGCGTCATGCCCTGCGCTCCTAAAAGCATCACGCACAGTGGCCGAGTACTCACAAGCAACGAGAATCTTCATAGAAGCCAGGATGCCAGGAATGATGGAGTAGCGCAACTAGGGGGTAGAGGGACCCAGGGGCGGAGTCCCTAAGACCGGGGGTGGGTCCGGAATGTACGAATACCTTCGTAGATTTGCACTTCTGCGGCCCATATGGTCGCGCACTGGTCCTCTACCCCTCGGTCCCGTAACCCCTACCCCACTTCGGATTCGCATCACGGGCTAAGAGGCTAGGAGTCCCGGGTCGGAGAGCTGGCTCGTACAAATGTTGCGCTTAGTACGTTCGCTCACTTCGTTCGCTGATTCTCTGTCCCTACGTTCTTCATCCCTCAGAACTAGGAGCTAGGCCATGTTGCACCACTGCCTGTGCGTCTACTGCGGCAAGTTCGCCCCGTACTACGACTTCTTCGTGCACGACGACTCCATGTGCATGGACTGCTACGAAGATGAGATCGACGCCTACAGCCGCAGCTTCATCATCTCCCCGTCGAACCCTCACATCGACGACCTCTGCGATGACATCCCCTTCTAACCCTGGAGTACCCGCCATGTCCGAAGAAAACAAAGCCTACGCTGCACTCGTCCTCGTCATCCTCGGTGCATTCACTGCAGTACGCATCGTGGTTCGCTCCATCATGTGGATCGTGGGGTTCTGACCATGGCCATCCGCATCAAGGAAACGAAGCTCGAACTCTTCCAGTGCAACCAGGCCCTGCAGGAGGAGATCGCACAGCTGAAGGACCAGCTCACTGTGGCTCGCGCCACAACCTCGCTCGCCTCGGGCCTCAACAAGCTCGCACGCGACTACTCGCTCAAGCACCTCGTCACCACCCGCGTCGCCAACGGCAAGGTCGAAGCCTTCGTCAACGGCTCGTGGTCCATCATCAACCCGGAGAACTGACATGAACTTCCGCCCCTCGAACCTCGTCCGCCTCGTCGAAGACGGTATCGCCAACACCGGTCGTGCCATCGGCCGCGCTGCTGTCGCCACCAAGAATCGCCTCGCCGAAGCCTCCGATCGCAGACACCAGCAGAAGCTCGAAGACCAGGCTGCCGTCGTCGCCAACCTCGCCGCGCTCGTCACGCAGAAGACGCTCGAAGCCCTGGAGCCCATCCTCTCCGCCCCCGAGCCCCCGAGCCCCAAGGTCACGAAGAAGCGCCGCACGAAGAAGTGATGCACCGAGGGACGCAGCCCTGTGGGGCTGCGTCCCTTCGTCTCGTAGCCCCACGGAACGGGGGCGTTAACAGTTGACAAGCGCAGGGACCATGTGAGTGGAACCTGAACGCTGCAAGTCACTGATTACGAACGATGTCACAATGTTTTGGAACAAAAAGGGCCATGTTCCAAAATGCCTGTTCACGAAAGGCCATGGGATTCAAGGACTTAGGGGCTTTGTTCCAATGTTCCAAAATTCCAAGGGTTTTTCTACTGCGGGCACGAAGTGCTTTGAGGGCTGATCAATTTCTGTTTTTCTTCCTAGTAAAAGTGTAATTGCACAAATTTTGGAACAAATGAAGCAATTCATGTGCTTAAGGCGTTCCAAAACGAAAATGTGTGCTGAATATTCAGAACATTCCTTGTAAATCATGGGCTTGCAACACATTCCTCATACGAAGCTCATCGTATGCACTTTCATGAGCCCTTTCAATGACTTAGGTCAAAAATGTCCACCTGGGACATAAAACAAGCGTTTGAAATTTCAGCACAAACACCCCCAAGCAAGAAGTGTGCCAGCCTGTCACTACCTGTAAGACAGGTTGTGGCACGAAGCTTGCATGGCAAAAAACTTTGGAACACAGTTGTTAAGCCCCTGAGAAGGAAGCGTTAGCTCGCTTCGCTCGCCGATTCTTCGTCCCTCTGTCCCCCAGTCTCAAGGAGACGTAGTCATGTCGAAGACACGAGTAGTGCATTGCAAGCATAAGCAATACGACGTATACATCGGCCGTCCCAGCATCTGGGGGAATCCTTTCGTAATCGGTCGCGATGGCAACCGTACGCAGGTCATCGAAAAATACCGTACATGGCTAATGCGCCAGCCTCGCTTGCTCATGCAGCTCAAGGAGCTGAAGGGCAAGACCCTCGGTTGCTGGTGCTCACCACTCGCCTGCCATGGCGATGTGCTCGCCGAACTTGCAAATCAGGAGACGCAGTCATGATCGCTGGATTCCAAGGCACCTACCGCTGGCTCAGCAATTTCTGGCCCGCTCCTGTCGTGTATGAAGGAGTGCTCTATCCCACTACCGAGCACGCCTATCAGGCAGCAAAGACCGAAGACACCACCGCACGTCTTCGCATCGCTCAGCTCCTAAATCCCGGCGATGCAAAGCGCGCAGGACGTAGCTTGCGCATGCGCCCCGACTGGGACAACGTGAAGCGCGCAGTCATGCTCGACCTGCTTCGCCAGAAGTTCGCAGTCGAGCCCCTTCGTTCGAAGCTCCTCGCCACCGAGCCCCACGAATTGTTCGAGTTGAACACCTGGGGCGACACGTTCTGGGGTGTCGTGCAACGCGCTGATGGCTTCTATGGCCTCAACGTGCTCGGCAATCTGCTGATGCAGATACGCAAGGAGCTGAAAACATGAAACGCCACCACTGGCTGCGCCGAGAGCTTGCCTCTCGGCGTATCAACCGGCTCGAAATCATACGTGCGGTTTCACGCCGCATCGGCCGCTATTACTCTCGCCATCCGGAGCACGCCCCATGGAACTCATAATTGCTGCCTGCTACCTGTACGCATTCCTCTGCGTACTCTGTCTCGCACTCGTCATCAGCTACGGCATGGTGCTCGCCTGGCAGACCATCATCAAGCGTCCTCGCCGGAGGTGGCCATGAACTGGCTCTCGCGTTTCTACTACCGATGGGCACTGTGGCTCGGGCTGTACCACGCCATTGCAGGCTATGGGGCTGCACGGCGTAATTCTGGCGCTGCTCTATTTTTCGCTGTAAGCGCTTTGGTCCACATCGCTTGCTATTACGACGCGCGCAACAGATTGCGCGCCAAAGGAGAACTCCCGTGATCATCCACATCCTCGCAGCAGCACTGATCTCCCTCGTGAGTGTGCTGCTCGTCGTGTCACACCTCGAAGCTCAGACTGTCCGCCGCATAGTCGGCTACCAGTTCCAGGTCGACTTGATCCTCCACGCGAGCATCCTGTGCCTGTTCATCGGCACTTCGACCCTCGGTCTCATCCAGGCCGAAGCTGCGGGCATCGGATTCAGCCTCTGGCTGCGTGCTTACCGCAAGCTCAGAGGCTACGAACGCTACGACACCGGCACCAAGAGCTGGATACGCTACGCAGGGTGGCTGACATGAGCTACATGCACCCTCGTGACCGTAACGCAGGAGCTGTGCCCCTGCGTAATGGAACGATGCCCGAACCACGCGTAGTAGCTGAGTTTTATCGCTTTCAAGCTTTGGACCACATGCTTAACTCGTCAACGTATGGAATTGCTGTCTTCATCACATACGAACTTCTCTTCAAACTTCGGAAAACCAAACTATGAAATTCCTCATGGCTCTTTTGCTTTGCTTCACCACCTCGGCCCAGGCCCACACATTCGTCGTAGTACTCACCCGTGAACATCGCACCTTCGTGGCCGAGTGCCCCACATACAGCACGACGTGGGTCGGCCCTGCAGGTCCGGGCACACTGACGGCGAAGTGCGACTTCGAATTTCAGACCACGCTACCTTCACCAGGCCCTGCCGGTGATACATGGACACTCACGATCAACGGGATCGTACACGTTGGCTGTGAACTGGACGCGTGGGAGAACGGCATCCTACTGACCGACGGTACGTTGCACGTGTTCGGCCAGTTCACCTGCAGACGCTGAAGCGAACGCTCACTTCGTTCGCTGATCCTTTGTTCCAACGTTGTTCGTCTCTCACGGCAGCCTGCCTTCATGAAGGTACAGGCAGCGCCTGAGAGAGCCGGATGCGTAACCGGCACCACGTCCCTCAATCCCGGAGTCCCAACATGTCCGAGAAATCCGTGTCGTTCGCTGCTGCCATGTTCAAGGTGTTCGGCAAGCCCGGCCAGAGCGCTCGCGAGTTCAACCGCGAGCTGGTCGAGATGGACCAGACCACCCGCTTGGAGTTCTACGAGGACCTCAAGCGCGCCGGCGCCGACAACGTCGCCCCGCCGATCGTCGCGGGCGACTGACCAGGAGAGAGCGTGATGCGCACCGAAGAGCGGTGCCTTGGCTGTACTTGCCCGGCCCACATGTAGCGGTGGGTACCGGGCGCTGAACAAGCTACCCAGCATGCAGGTGCATGCAACGGGCCAACTACCTGAGGGAGATACGCATGGCCACCCGTCCATGCGTTCCCGTCGAAGGACTCATGAAGACGAGACAAAGGAGTGGCCGAGCCCGAGCTGAAAACGGCCAACCTACGGTCGCCGCATGCGGTGCGACGCACGATCCGTAACGTGCACTACAACATCCACAACGTCAAATGAGGAATGAGATCATGAGCAAGAACTATCCGGCCGCAGGTCTGCAGAGCGTCGGTGGCCTCAAGGGCAAGCTGTCCGGCCCCAAACGCGGCGTCCCCGCGCAGAAGACCGGTCGCCCCATCTCCGACGATGTCGTCGAGGCGACGCCTTCGCCCCCGAGTCCCTCGGTGGACGAGCAGCTCGCTGCGATGGAAGCCGCGGATGCGGAGAAGGCGCAGGTGGAAGCCGAGGCGAAAAGCACCGCGGCCCCGCCCGAACCGACTCCGGCTCCGACCAAGGCCCCGCCGTCCCTCAGCCCCCTGGGACTGTGGTACCTGGCAGTTGCCGTGGGCAGCTTCCGCAAGCTCCCGAGCCCCGCGCTCTCGCCTGGCTTCTTCGCGTTCCTGCAGAAGGTGCGCGAGATGCTGACCGACGTGGGCAAGGTGGTGAAGAGCGAGGGCGAGCAGCTCGTGTTCGTGCTGCAGGCGCTTGCCGCCGGCCGCAAGGTCGACGCGATGCGCCTGCTCCGCTCCGTCGGTGACCAGGTGCTGTGGCAGGCGACGCTGGACATCCAGCGCGCACGCCGACAGGCTGAAGCTGGCGAACGTGGCAGCCGGTTCGGTGCCGTGACCGAAGCGCTCGGCGCGTATGGCGACGGTGACGACCCGTCGCGGCCGCGTGGCGCGCCCCTCGGTCTCGAAGGTGCTGCGAGCAACGTCGACACGATCAGTGGCTTCGTGGGCCCGCAGGAGCGGCAGGTGACCACCGAGTCGCAGGCACTCGCTGCGCTGATCGAGGTGAACGGCTGGCTCGGCGTGGTCGCCGACGTGCTGTGCGTCGACGAAGCCGAACGCGTGTTCTTCCGGCTGGAGAAGGGCCTGGAGTTCACGACCGTCGAGGTCGCCACAAAGCACAGTGCGCTCGGCACCCGTACCTGGGAGCCGGTGTACGACGCCGAGATGGCGGTCGATGCGCAGATCGTGAAGAACCAGCTGGCCATGCGCCGCCGGAACGAGCGCGAGATGTCGGCGAAGTCCACGCAGTTCGACGCACTGCGTGCCCTGGTGGCTGGCGCCAAGACCAGCGCGTAACGAGACGGGGCCCTACGGGGCCCCGTTTCTTTTGCGCAGGCCCAGAGCCTGATAGGAGTGGGGTATGTGTTTAGCGATCGACAAAGCTGGGCGCAAACGCGGCAAGCCGCACATCGCGCAGCAAGACATCAAGGTGTACAAGCTGTTAAACAAAGGGCGCATAAGCCCCCAAATGCGGTACCAGTGGCCTGCCAAGCTGCTGGTGCATGCAAAACTCAAAGTCAAGAAACACTTCAATGTTTTTGAGGGGCTGCATGCATACGTTACGCTGAAAGCAGCGAAGCGCAATACGCGTACGATATTTGTGGATAAGAGATTCGTTCACCACGCCACGATTCCGCGCGGCGCGCTGTACTACAAAGGCATGAACACAGACATTGTGTCTACTGCCATGATCGTTCACGGACGGGTACGCTGACATGTGCTTTTACGTGCAACCGATATACCGCAATGTGCAGAAGTCCCGATGCGACGTGGTGTGCTGGAAAGTGCTGCGTTACCTCAGCACAAGCGAGCTATTTGTTTCCGTTGTGCAGGGCTACCCCTACGTACGCGGAGTGCTGCAGCCAAGGATTCCTATCGAACTTTACAAGTCGAACTGGCCCACATACATTTGGGTCGAAGAGGGTTACCACGCCTACACAACTCAGCAAAGAGCCTACGCAGTCTCTGAGCTGTTCATCGACCGCGTTGTCGTACGTTGCGTCGTCCCTGCAGGTACGCGCTGGTATTACAACGCTCGCAGGCGCGAGCTTGTGGCTGAACAGATTATCGTGGAGGAGATTGAAAAATGATCAGCGCATGGGATGTGTATTGGGTGCTGCAACTGGACTCGATCGCTGGGATGTTCGTAATCGCCGCAATCATTTTCGGTCTCGCACTTATCTTCACCCCGTTCTTTTACCTTTTGGAGGAGCAAAAACTACCGCCTCATTTCAAGAAGATGCTCGCCACCGTGATCGGCTGCGCCTTGGTCGCGACGTTCCTGCCGTCGAGCAAGACTGCTGCCGCCATGATCCTCGTCCCTGCACTCACAGCCCCCGAGGTCGTAGCCCCAGTAACCGGAGAAGCGAAGGAGCTGTACAGCCTCGCAAAGCAGGCGCTGAAAGACCTTGCGAACAAGACAGAGGAGGAGAAGCCTCGTGCCGAAAACGACTGAAGAGATGATCGCAGTGATGCAGGCGTTCGTCGAGGGCAAGAAAATCGAAGGCTCTGTTTCTGGGAAGACTTGGGAACTGACGGAAGCACCTCTTTGGGATTGGCGTACCGTGGACTACCGCGTTGCTGAAGAGCTTCCACTACCCATCGAACGCTGGGCGCTCGTATCAGCAACCGGATATACACTGGCCTGGGGTGACGAAAGAACCATTCACGAGGCGAAAAAGCAGTATCCCGGGTGCCGTGTTGTACACATGAAGGAAGTACGAGAATGATCACGATTGACCTCGAACGGGTATGTGCGGTGCTGTACTTACATTTCGCAATAGGAAACATTTCAGGCTTCGTTGAGAAGCTTGACGATGGCAGTCTGAAATATACCCGCCAGCTGCGTATCTACAAAGACGATGACCTGACTTCTGCTTCGAAGGATTTCAAGTCTCCGTCCCAAGTCCTGGCTGTGCAAAGCGTCGCTGACGCACGCGCCATCGAAGAAGCGAGGCTCGCGTCCTTCCCGGAGTTTTTGCGCGAGGATATGCAACCTGCACTGGAAGTGTGGGAGCGTGGCGTCAACGAGAAGCCGGAGCAGTTCCTGGAGCGCCTCAAGCGCGAAACCGACTGGTTCAACGCTTTGCCCGCCGAAACCGTACATTGATGCGCGGCTGGCCCACGAAGTGGGATGATTTCCTCCCACCAACTCTTGCAGAACGACTACGTACCTACGTAAAGCGGTTCCCAGACGCACTGCACACACTGCCTATAGATGTTCGTGATCGACGCGCGATGCACGCTCCGAAAGCTATCGCGCAACTGCGTGCCCTGCGCCCCAACGCCCCTGTGCTCGCAGAAGCAATACTGAGCGTACGGCGGCTGTACTTGCCCTGGCGGCAAGGACGCGAGGAAAGCTTCATGTTTGCAGCCACACCGTTTGGCGAGTACGAAGTGCGGTCGTTCAAGGATAAACACAGAGCCGTGTACGGAGACGGGAACTACGGCCAGCTGCATACGTCACTACGCGCAGCGCAACTGGACTGCGAGCAGCACTATCAGAAACTGAAGAGGAGTCTGCCGTGATGGACGCACGAAGGATTGCGGAGATACGGGAGTTGGCACCGGAATATCAACGTTCCAATTGGCAGCCTGTCAACGCATCCGACCTCATCGCCCTCTGCGACCTCGCCGCCGAGGCGGTTGCGATGAAGCAGGCGATGAATGGCGTTCAGTCTGAGACGCCGGCATGGCACGCATTCGAGTGGTTGCGTAAGCGCGCCGCCGAAATCCTCGCCACCAACGAGAACGGGAAGGGGTAGGGAAATGGGACGCGAAGTAAGACGAGTGC